>Ga0116229_10006415_pt1 | contig 18921 bp, 17 predicted proteins | sample S1TSphgellanicum_3_FD_87313 | JGI IMG/M metagenome (GOLD analysis project Ga0116229, IMG submission 87313) | Host-associated microbial communities from peat moss isolated from Minnesota, USA - S1T2_Fc - Sphagnum magellanicum MG | ecosystem: Host-associated > Plants > Peat moss > Unclassified... | reverse complement strand
CCTAATAAAAAAAATAAAAAAAAAAAAAAAAAAAAACCGTAAAATATGTGAAAATTTAAAACTTTAAAAATTCAGAAAACTTTCCAAAATTGATTTAGAATTTAGAATTTCAAAAGTCCTTTACCACATATAAATGGGGTATAATGTACATGATGTGTTGAGAAAAGTTGTAGTTTATTATACAAGAAGACATAAAAATTTTAAAAATCATTTTTGGTTATGATTTGAAATTGTTATGATTTTTAAAGATGAAACATTAAATTTACAAGGAATTAGCATGTTAAATTTTCATATTTATTCAAAAATATAAATAAAAAAACATGTCATCTACCTAGACAATTATATGAATTTATTATAACAATTTGGGGCATATTCATAATTAGGGTACCACTTTTTCACCATAAGACTCAAGGACTTTGTTTTTGCTATCTTCCAATTACAAAATTTAAATGGAATAAATTTAAGTGAGAGATATTTGATAATTCAAATTATGACAGTTTTCATGGTGGTGGTGGATTTCACATGTGTATGTAATAATGCATCAACATTTTGTTAAAAAAACAAAAATGCAAAATTTGAATACATAAGTTTTTATATACAACTTAACATGCTTCCTTGTATGAAAATTTCCTACACATTTTGCTAACACTTGGGGCCACAAATTCTAAACCTAATGAATAGAAAAAATCAACCAAATGGAAAAGAAAAAATCATTTTGCTTGCAACCCTTTCAGAATGGATTTTGTAGCCTTCAAAAATTTTATATCCTACATTATTTAAATAAATGCATTATATGAACATTTCCAAACATAGAAACATGCATTACTTATCCATGAAAGAAAATTGAAGTCAATTGCATTGTTTAATGCATTTCTTTTTATTCCTTTAAAACAAAAATTACAATTAAGACAAGGATTCAAAAAAACATTTATATTATATCCAATCTATCCTTGGATTTTTTTATTAGTTTAACATGACATCATTCTAGTTATAGCCATATAAGGTCAAAGTAAGATAAAGTATATAGAAAAAGTAGACATCCCCATTTTAATTTTGCACTGCTCATATAACTACCATAAACTAACATCAAATAGGATGAAAGTATGTGTCAAGTAGCATCAGTATGCTCTATCAAGTTTACAAGAATCTAATTTTTTAAAAATTAAATGTAAATGATTTTTATAAATAAATAAAAAGTACATTTGAAATCGACAAAAAAATACATGTTCAAACCTACTTTCTGGTTAGAAAAATTAATGAAATTGATATGTCATAAGTTAGGAAATGAAGATCAACATATGTTTTAGCAAGTCATTAATAAAAATTTAAAAAATCCTTTTTGTAAAAACCTACTTAAAACCTACTTTTACAATTTGAAAAATGAAAATCAATGCACATTAGTGTAACCATATATTATATTAATCATTGAATGTGATTTCAATGATTCCACAATTTTATAATGGGTTTTGTTGTTATTTTGAATCTACTTGTTTTAGTTTTGACAAGGTAATCAAGTTGTTCACTTTATCTTGTTTACACCCTATACCAATCCACTATAATCATAAAATAGTAAATGTTATAGATCCAAAATAGTTCTTTGAAGTCCTTTTTTTGTTAGATCGTCCTTTTGGGTACCTTGATTGTGAATATGCCCTTTGCAAAAAAAAATGTTTAGAAATTCATTTGTATGAAAATGTTATTTTTGGGCAAAAAGACATGCAGTCCTTTTCTAAAGTAACATCATTGGCTCATTTTATCTTGTTTGCACTCAAGTTACCTTTCGTTGAAGTTTTCAAGACCCTTGAAATTACTTCAAGAATGTCAAAATGTATTTAGATGAACTTCAATATTTTTTTGAACTTCTAGAAGCTATAATGTTGAGAAAGAGTGTAAAGGAAAGGGAAAAAAATCTATAATCAAAAGAAGGGGAACGACATGTCAATATAAAAACCATTCACAAGATTGTGAAGTGCAAGGTAGTACCTATATTAACTTACACAAGCACTTTACATTGAACACAAGTCCAAAACATAGCACATTTGGAACTTCAACAAGATAAGGATTTAGGTAAGGTGATAGTTTGGGGCAAGGGTTTTGGTAAGAAGGGGCCTATATCAAGTTTACAACATCATTCCCATATCTAGGGAATGGTTGATAGTAAACTATCTTGTGAATGTAGCATGGGGTTCTTTGCTTGGATTTTACATATTCAAAAGTGAAAGGATTACAAATGATTACATTAAACATTGTAAATTAGGGACATGCATGGAAATGCAAGCAAAAGCTTGGATGATGACTTTCTTATTCAAGGATTTACTTTCATTTTTTAAGAGGTAAATTCTAAAGGGCATCTCTCCATCAAATTGATATCTATTGGTTATAGATGAGAATGGTTCACATGTTCCATAGAACAAGCATAATAATTTGGACTAGATATGGTCAACTTACTTTTTCACATTTCCCATGCTTTACAACCCCTAGCACTAGAAAAAATCTTGTCCATTCCAACCCTTAGTTTGCAACTACTATGTGACTATTGTCCAAACCAATTGATTTTGCGACTACTATTATGTTATTCCTACACGTCATTATAGTCACAAGTCTTTTTAGTTGCATATGTGACTATAAGAATAGTGAGTCGAAGTTATAATCATAGATGTGATTATAATTACAACTACAACCATTTCAATTGAAAATGTGGATAAAAATTGGGCATATGTCATCCAATTTTGATAGCATCCATTAAAGGATGATAACTACAGTGATTTCTTTTGCAACTGCAATAGTATATTCTGCCACACAAGCAAAAAAAATTGCAATAATATATCCTACCACACAAGAAAAAAAACATTGACGTGCATGCATTTTATAAATTGTTAATATGTCTCAATTGAAATATTATTTTAAAAATTTATCTATTTATACATGGGTTTTTTTTGCTATATCTATGGGTCTTGGATATATTATTATCTACATGCCTATATTATCTACATTATCTACATATGTGGAATTACTTTTGAATCCACATATAATATCCATGGATAAAAACTTTACATGGACCATTAAGTTCAAGTCTTCTGGGTGTTCCAATGTATTTCAAATGTGACCACCATTGTGTACATGGCCCTAAAATAACATGTCCCATTGCCACTATTCACCTTTTGGATAATCATATACATATGCACTACTACAAAAAATATCAAAAACTTTAAAGTGTAACAAGGTCATGGCCTAAGAATCTTTATGTTAAAAAGGTGGATCATTTGCCAACAAAAATAAACAAAATGTACAATTTAACAACAAAGTCTAATCGGTAGTTAAATACTACAATTTACCATAATGTTCAAAACCAAACACCATAGATCAAGGATCCACCAAATCAAAAACTCCACATCTTTAAATAAAACATCTCATTGCAATTTGAAATGAGTTGTGCAAATGTCATTGCAATTCAAAATCAAAATCATGCATCATTGTCTGTTTTTAAGTTAACTTGCAAGGCTTGAGTAGCTAGGACAATTTCTTTTCTACTCAATTCTATTGCACCTACTAATGCCCTACCACTATTTAAATCTAGAAATTCTAGTGGAGCTTCAAGCCCAGACACAACACCTCATTTGTTAATGTAATCATCATAAGTGTCCACAACAACCCGACAGCTTCTAGGTTCCCTCCCAAGCACAACTTTCCACCATGGTGCTTTCGGTTCACTCCAAAAAAACACTTGCTAAACTTGTGTAGGAAAAACAAAAGGTTCATTAAACTCATGCAATATGTGACAAAAGTTTGCAAGTAAAAACCTAGCATCATCTCGTTTATAGGTGGGGTTGCTTCTATTGTCAGTCCCATTTTTCACCCAATTACAACAAAACAAAACTATTGTTGAAGCCATTGGACCATAATCCAACTACAAAAATATCTTTCAAGGTCCCAACATATTGGATCTAGCCCAACACATCATCTTCACTCCCTTGTAACTGTTGGAAAATAGATGCAACACTAGAATCATATGTAACTAATAGATTATTTTGTTCATCATCAATTCTAAAGTGGTTCCCGTATGCCTTCATTTTTTTGTAACTTAATGTAATGAAACTTGGGGGAACTGAAAACAACAAAAGATCATCATCAATAAGTAAAGTCTTATCAACTTGATGGGTTTGAATGGCTTCCCTCACCCACTTTGCCATCTGATATATTTCTTGTAAATGTGGTGGGAATATGATAGGCTAACCACTTGTAGTATGGTTTGATAATTAATCACGTTGGAATTCAACTCTTGCATCTTCAATGCACGCCTTTTCATCCTTATATTTCCTATAGCCACCAGAAGATAGAATGTTAGAAAAGACCTATATCTAGCAATTAAATCTTAACCTACTACTCATGAAGGTAACAACTTGCAACTTGCACTAAATGTAAAAGCATGATATGGTAGAGAATTGGAATTAAGGTTTTAACAAGGATAGAGAATTAACTACCTAATTTAGCTCATATGAGAAGATTAAACCTAAAGTCATCAATGAATAAAAACCATGTGGGTTTAGAAGCGCCATTAGTTAGATGGACATCCATAGATGGCAAAATGTGATCAATCATCTAAGTAACTAATACACAATCTTGCATGTTAATATGCCACATGGTAATAAAACAATTTGGGGTCATACCTACAATAAAAAATGAACTAGAGCCATGTAGGTTTACGATAACTAACAACTAATTAAGAAATGTGAACAATCCTTGAAATAACTAATACATAATCCCTAGCATGCTATCATTGCAACTTGGGGTCTAGGGTTTCAATAAGTAGATAACATTGCAAAGGTTTTTGATGAATTTGTCTATTCTTGTCTTGTGGTAGTACTAATGTAGCATTCATATTTCAAGGAAAAAGACCAAATGATAAGGTCTTAGTATAAAACTAGTGGGTGGAAAAAAAATGCAAGTGGAAATGATAGCAATATGGAGGTGTGGAAACTTGAGGGTTTATGGATCATGAACATGATGCATTATGTTCCAACATTTCTATGATCCATAATCAACTTACTTATCAAGTGCTATGATACTTTTAGGGTTTACTCTTGACTTAAAAAAAAACCTGTTAATAATCAAATTATGTAACGTCTTAAACAGTAGACCTAAATACATATCCATGAAACATAATTAATAATGTTTTGGAAATAAGGAATTGGATGTAAGACAAAGGCCATGATGTGAACAATCCTATAACCAATTAATACACAATCCCACATGCTAATAATGCACTTTGGGGTCTATTGTTTCAACAAGTATATAACACATTTGGTATGCCTCAAAATTTCCAAAAATATCAACTAACTATTCAAAATCTGCCATATTTTAAGGTTTATACAATGCACCTAAAAATAAACAAACACAGATAATTTAATTACAAGAGGGCTTGAAAGGAGCTTACTGTATCCATGGACCCATAACCTTGGTATTTGTTAGCACATAATCATGTGCATGTAGAATAAGGTTGAACACCACTTTTGTAGGAGCACCTTCCAAAACCTCTCTAAATACTCCTTCTTTTGCATCCCAAACTCTTCTGGTTACATGTTCAAATTCACAAAAATATTCAGTCACAAAGCCCAATGTTTCTTCTAGTATATAGCCTTCAACCATTGAGCCTTCAAGTCATGCCATGGAACGGACATAATCCTTTAAGACCTTCATCAACCGCTCCACTGGATACATCCAATGGTTGTGAATTGGCCCATAAACATCCAACTCATCTACCACATGCAATAACAAATGAGTCATTACATCAAAGAAGGTTAAAGAAATTTTTTTCTCCAATAAGGACAATGTAATTGCCACATTAGCTTCTTGAAAATTTCCAATATTAGCTAGGTTCCAAACCTTCACATAAATTAGCTGAAAGACATGGTTAAGCCTCATAATGGCCATCCGTGGCTCCATCACCATGAGCCTTTGCAAGCACAAAGGTAATAGTTGTTGCATCAACATATGATAATCATGTCATTTCATTGAGCCCAATTTCCTATTTGCGACGTGTTTAGCCAATGAAGACCCATAATTTGTGGGAAGTTTAATTGCACCCGTCCTCTCCAAGAAAGTGTTCAATTCTTTTACTATAAGGACATATGATGCATGTGGTTTCAACATTTTATGCTGGTTATTTGGGTGTTGTCTTAGCCATAAATGTTGCCAAATGCATTTAGCTTACATGTTTCATTGTACTTTAACTGTGTCCTTTTGACCAAATATGAAACAAACCACACTTTCACAAACATTCTTTTCAATGTGCATCACATTTAAAATGTGTCAAATTTGCAATTTCTGTAATGTCCATCACAAACCATTCCACATTAATCCAACCCTAACTAGTAACCTTTCTGCATTAAAAAAACCAGCCTAGGGAGGACACAACACCACCTGAACACATCTTTTGTCTATGTCTACAATGGTTGGAAAAATTTGCCTCTAATTTGTATCGCCATGAAAATAAAGAGGGAGATATAAGAGCTACAAACTAAGTCACACAAATTGAAAACTAAATGTTACATTCAATTCCTATTGACAAAATTAAAATACTAATATCAAAAGACAATAACCCAAAATATATGCTAATCTTGAAATCAGTTACAAAAAATTGAATGTTTCTATAATTAATTTTTAAAGTCTAAATTTTTTAATCAATTCCTCATTTTTCATTTTAGAAGTTGGTTTCTAAAATCTAATTTTTTAAAATCATTATTTAGAGTTTTATTTATGTATAAGCCTGATTTGTATTTTAATTTATACTTTTAGCTTCTGATTTTTGGTTTAATAAATAATTTCAGATCCTATAATGCATCCATCGATAATTGACCATATAAGTTGAAATGATATATTGGAATTTTAAAGTCAATAACAGACATTCAACCTTGCAAAGTATTATGGAATGCAACTTACATATCTCAAAATAGGGTAGGTCATATAAAGCACTACAATGTTTTATGCCACTAACCTTGGACAAATCGCCTTTCAATCCTATTGTGTTTCCAGCTATTAACCACCCTTCATACTTTGTTGCATTCTTCGTTGTATCATTAGCCATGACAGGCCTTGGTTTACTCTTGTGCTCTTCTTTCCCATTAAAGTGGGTTAAAGTCTAGTTTCTTTGATATGGGTGGCCTCTTGGCAACCAACGTCAAGATCCTTCATAAACAACCTTACCCAATTCCAACAAATGTTGAGAGGTCAAGTTTGGCCCACAAATTGGACAAGCTTTGTACCCCTGGTGTACACATCCAACCACAAGCCCATATGTTGGGAAGCCATGGATCATCCACATTAAAATTGTTCTTCAGGTGAAATGTCGTTGCCCTTCAGCCCTTGCCACATCATATGTTGCAACCCCCCTCCATAACACTTATAGTACTTCTATTAAAGGTGCCATGTAAACATCGATGTTATGCATTTTCACAAACTCCTTGCCAGGGATAATCAAAGCTAATATGACAAAAAAATTCTTTGTCACAAGCCATGGTGGTAGATTGTAGATTTGAAGCGTGACTGGTCAAGTAGACCATGTAGAACTTTGAGCACCAAATGGATTGACTCCATCTATAACAAGTTTTAACCTTACACTACAAGGCTTAGCTGCAAATTTTGGCCACATCACATCAATGTGCACCCAAGCTTTGCTGTTAGCCACATGTATCACCAAGCCATCAATACTCCTATTGTCATTATGCCACACCATTAGATTTGATATGACAAAGGCCTTGAACATGCATTTTAGATGTGGAATGAGAGGGAAGTGACGAAGTACCTTAGTTGGTACCTTTGTTCTGCTTACATCTTTGTACCATGCTAATCCACATTTTGGACAAGTGTCTAGGTTTGTATGCACCCCTTGAAACAAATGCAACCATTTGGACATACATGGATAATGTGGAAATTGAGGCCTACTTTCTTGGTCAAAGTTTTTGCATGATGCATGTTTGAAAGGAGACAATTATTAGGTGGGAGTAGGTACCTATGCAAAAGAGACAACAACTCATCTACAAATTTATTGCTAACCCCATGGACTGTGCAAATGTTCATCAACAACATTGTAGTTGTAAGTTTTGTGGAACGGGCATTTGGATACAACGCTTGGCATGCCTCTTGAAGCCCAACTAAATCAGCCCCACTATCCTCATCATTCACATTTGTTGTTCCCATTCCATTTGTAGGTGGTCCATCTTTTGCATCGCCTTCAAAAGTTTTAGGCATATTTTCAAGGACTATTACAAGTTCATCCACAATTGAAAACACTTCCTGCAGTACATGAGTGTTGGCCATATCATCTGCACCTAGTTGGTTTTCAATTTGTTGTGCCCTATCCATTTCAAGTGTAGGCTGCACTAAATGTTCCAACATTGTCTCCATGTGCACACCTTCATCCAACTGCACTATAGTGGATTCTATACATTTCCTAGCATGGGTTGCCCATTCCTCATTAGAGTCATCTAAGGGTCCTAGTCCTTTCCAAATTTGATATTGTGGATGTCACCCAAATTTGATCAAATGTTCAGATATAATCTTTACCAACCTAGGTTTCGATTTCCCTAAGCAAAAGTTGCATGGGCATTTGAGTTTTTGCACACCTAATTTTTATGCCCAAGATAACTTTTGCGCCCATAACTTATTATCTCAACATCTTTGCTGGTCAATGTCCTTTAGTTGGTCTTGCATCTCTTTTGCCAAGTTTACAAAACATAAGAAACAAAAACACCTCCAATGGCATGCTAATGTAATTAAACCCCAATATGTCCATGTCATTCCTTGGTTTCAAATCTATTTGCAAAAAGTTCAATATAAGAATCTAGATGGTGCAATTCTAGCACATAAATTTCATTGTTGTAGAATAATTCGTAGCATAAATATAAATAGGTTTATGTTTTGTTGTATTTTGGATGTGTTGGAGTCTCATAGAGGAATATGGAAGTAATTACATGTCTAAACCATGAACGAACATATAAAATATACAAAAATGTGATCTAAAATTAATGGGACTTGCAATGGATGTGAGGCTCAAAATGCCATAATCAAAATCCTCGTATCAACAAATCCATACCATGTTATCCCTTCCCTCAAAATGAATATGGTTGATGACCATGCATGACATTATAGATAATGCAACATGATTGTGTAGACATAACGTCACATTCACAATTTTCAAGGGCTTCTTCACATTGGCTAGGTACTTTATCCCCCAAAAGCAAGTCCATCTCATTCTTGATCTTTTTAAGTTTAGGGATGGACACAAGGGATAGATCCTCTTTCACCTTTTCTTGAGTTCTCTTGTTTTGTAACACCTTTAGTGACCACTTCCAAACATCATAGGATAGTTTTTTGGGCATTATGTCCTGCCCATTGGGCCAATGAGATGTTGCAACGTCAGCTTTGTTGACCTGGAAAATACGCCAAACCACATTAGTACATGACACTTCCTTCCAACCCTTAGAGACAAGTCTCTAACCATGTAGAAAACTCAATAGTGTTGCATTGTCCATGCCTTTGCACATTTTTGGAAAAATCATGGTTTTGAAAACATCATTTGGGAGGCCAAGTATGATGTTGCCACTATAATCAACCTTTGTTTCATAACTTGCAAATGGTTCTTCATATGCCATTTGCAAGTGAAGACAATCAACCTAATTAACCTTTACTTTATCATGATCAGCCTTTGAATCATGTTCAATAAAACTAATGCAAGGTTGTGCATTAATGGGAAATGAAATTGTAGTCTTGACGCAGATTATGGTGTATTTCTTGACCAGTTATACATTTCTTGTTGGAATTGGAAACCATAAGTAAACATAGTCCTACAAAAATGGAAAATGGAGGTAAACACTTATGCTAATAAAAATGGAAAACAAAGTTAAATACAATCCAACAGAAATGGACAACTAAGCTTTCCCAAGACTCTTTGTTGTTCTTGACAAGTAATAGTTAGCTAGTGAGAACAATAGTCTTGAGGGCTATTAGGTGCAATGGCTAACAATTAACAAGTAGCCATAGTGTAACCCTCCAATAGCCCAAGAACCCTTGATTCTGTGGCATAATATGATCCATTACAAAGGAATTGTCATCATTGTTCTTGGATTTTAATGTTGGAATTGCAAACATGGGTTTCTAGTTGATGTTGTTTACTGAACACCCCATTTGCATTTATACTTCTCTCTATGAATCTTGACTCTTGACCCTTCTACTTCAAACTTGCTTATGCTCCACAACATGGCTCGTTCTTGGATGCCTTTGCTCTAGGTTTCTTTTACTTCATGTGTGTTTTTAAAACTTGCTACCAACAATTTGGACCATAGTTGAAAGACAAATAGGAAGAAGTTGAAAGGTTTGGAGTGATTGAGGTGACTGAAGCCCATTCAACTTGTTTTGCAAGTAACTTCATTAAACTCTCAGGTTCTATTTTTTTTCTCACTTTGCTCTATGGGTTTGTTTAACGGGTTTGACTAATATGTTCCCACAAGCTTAAATGACTTACATATATTTTGGAAACATCTACCTTGCAATCAAGACCTGTGACAAGTTGTAAGATAAAATAACATCTTGGCTATTATTGTCCTCTTTCTTATTCATTGTTGGTTTTGGCTAGAACTCTTGTTGTAACCAGTTGCAGTTCCAAAAGTTCACAAATTTGTACTCATGAGGTACATATTATGTAGCCAAAAACCTTCTCACATTAAAATTTTTAATCTTTGATGGTTATATCTTTTGAGTTAATTTGTCATTACAAATGCAACTTTTGCTAGAGTGTTAAAGCATAAAAAGGATGTGGCTAATGATAGCTTGAAGGGTGTAACTAATCTCTATCTTTGTTATTTCAAACTAAGCTATGCATAAGGTTGGACCATGCCATTTGGCATTTATTTTGGTTCTATTTACATATTGAGGTACAATGACTAAGTTTGGCATTGTTTTATTATTGAAATTGTTTTTTCAATAGTGTTGCATTGTCCATGCCTATTTCCACATTTTTGTTTTCTTGGGTTCTTGTTGGGGTTCTATATTATGGGCATGGTGTTATCATTGTATCCTAGGTAAAATGTAGGACTAACTCAGTTGAGTTAAACCCAGGTAGTTTGTCAAGTGTAAAGCTGCTACTTGCTAAGTAAGTTATGTTTACTTAGGAGTCTAAGCTTTTCCAACTCTTGGTTTTCACAAGCGCCAACCACATTGAGCCCTTAAATGTACTTGGTGTTCATAACCAAAGGATTGCAAATAAGGACTAACATTTTATTATCATTGTTTGACTTTACTTGTGTAGCACAATGAACTAATTTTGCCTAATTGGGTTGTAGCACAATATTTTGGTGCAATTTCTGTCTTGAACAACAGTTCACATGGAAAAGATATTACAAATTTCTAACTTTGGGCCCTAATTATTTTTGTAGCCCATTGCAGCTTGGTGGTTTTAAACTAACTTGATGTAAGAAAATGTTCTTACAACTAAAACTCCATATGAAGAATTTTGTGATCACCAAGTAGTTCAAGTTAATGAAGCTTTGTGCAACATTGGGGTGGACAAGGCGTTGCAAGACTTGTAAGATAACATTGGATCCCCAAGTTTTAGTTCCAAGGATGTTGGTGTTTTTTTCCTTATTTATTTGAAGTTGAAAATTTGAAAATTCAATGAAATAAACTATTTTGCCCTTGCATCTAAAACTTACAATTGTGCTTATTTGAACTTTTCGTAACTTTATAGCTAGAAATAAATTAATTCTATTTTGGTTGTAGGTTGTCATTAAATGGACCCTAGTCTTGACTCCTCACATGTTCTTGATCATGAAATGTTTTTTTTAAAGAAGGAAACTTTTAATGCTGGTGTAAAGAAGAAGGCAATACGATTGAAGTGTGGCCAAGAAGGGCCATGTGGGTGTAGTGCTCATATAGCAAGCAAACTTAGCTTATGTGTAAGTATGGCTAAAAGCAGAGCTGATGTAGGCTCAAATTGTTCAAAGGACACTACTAGTGCATCCTTGCTAGACAATGTGCAAGGATTGAACTATGTCCCAAGCTTACAAGGTGATGAAAACATGAACATTGGTGATGAAGAGGTTGAAATTCCACTTTGGAGTTCCCCTATGTAAGAGGGTCCCAAGCCTTGGTGCAAAGGTAAGTTAATGTTTTTTTAATATCATTCTAGTGGCTTGTTCATTCATCTTTCTATTTGTGGGGTTTAAACTATAGTCGTGGCAAACAATGTTGGTAACTTTCCTTTTGATTCTGCTTAATTTTTCTTGTTGGTAGGTCATAAAGAAACCTACCTTTGCACCAAATGAAAATAAAAACCAAGAAGTTGCAAACCCTGTGGATGGTTCCCAATGCCCACACAACAACAAGCCACAATGGTTACAAGGTGGAGGGGAGCAATGTTATCAAAAACCATTTTATCAAAATGGGATAGGGGTATGGGGACAAAGTGTTCCACAACAAGCACCATTGGGTTACCACTATATATCTAATGAATCGAGTGGAAATTGTAATGTTGTTCCACAAACTAGTTGGGCAATGAATTCTGCTTATAACCAATGGGGTGGATTAATAGGAGACCAGAATATGATTCCACAACAAAAAACTTATGAAAATTCTAAACAATCCAGGCCTAGGCCATCTCAATTCCATTATGAGGGGCCCCAAGTCACAGCATACCATGTAATAGTTGGACCAAACTATGGTCCCAACTCCAGGGGGGTCCAAGGCACATCATACCCAATGTCAAGTACAAATTGTGGTCCCAATTTTATAGGACCCCAAGGCACAACATACGCAACTGTAGATTTAGTTGTGGTCCCAATTATGTTAGATCATTCCCACAACCCTATCAAGTGCCACCTCCACCTCCAATATCTTAAGGGGCACACTTGCTAGCATTGGCACCTTCACTTGTTCGTGTGCCAAAATAGTGTATGCCAATAATGTCTAGCCTTCCTGCATCTTTAGTTATTGGAAATGAAACCTTTAGACAATTGCCAAAATTAGAAGCTCGAGCTCACAAATGGGCAACAAAAAAGGTTTATGATTCTAAGGTGGATGAACGATTGTTTAGAGGCATGAAACCTCATGAGGTAAAAGTGATTCCTAGAGGGAGGATAGATGGGGCTTGTGAGGGGAAAAATGCATGGGATGACACTTTAAGATCTATGGCACCCCGTGAACTTGATGTTTCTATTGTACATGTCAAAGACCGAAACCCCACTGACATGGCAACATTCCGAACTTGAGTGGACACACTTTTTGAATATAAAAACAACCTTTTGTACCAAAAGGGGTTTGAAGTAGCTATCAGGCGATGTTTGAAAGGTGAGAGGTTTTAGTTCAAACATTTATTCATTCATAAAGCCCATCAGACTTGCCCCATGGGTATAGAGCCATATTTGTGGGATCAACTTATGAAATATTAGAAAAATGAAAAAACAGTTGTTAAAGCCTTTCACATGTCAAATGCTCGAGGGAACCAGAAGAAGCCTTCAAAGTATAAGTGTGGTGGTAGAGGTGGCGAGAAGCTGCCCTAGTAAGCTACGCCCATTTTCCATATAAATACTTATCATTTCCATCTATGTATTATGATGGAATGGCTAATGGGTGTGTGTGGTGTGTGATGTGGAAAAAAAGAAAGGGCCAGGAGTCCTTCTCTTATTGAAATTGCAGTAGCTGCAAGGCATGAATTTGAACAAACATTGGCAAAAATATTTAGGATTTCCTTAAAAGCCTTCAAACCCAATTGATTTATATATTGACATGTTCCATTTCCAGTGAATTTAAGCATTTTGAAGATTTGCCTTTAAAGTCATATTTGTGTCATGGACTCATGACAAAATGCATACTTGCAATCTGTGTAGGGTTTGAAGGATAACCTTTTGTTAATTTTAGGAATGCATTTGTAGGTTTATATCCTATTTTTTTCTATTTTGAAACACCTAGTTTTTTTTCTTTTTTTGAAATTCAATGTATTATGAATAATGAGATTATATTCTCTTTACTGTAGGGTGGCAACACAACAACATTGTTTACATGAGTTGGACAAATTGAATCCAAGCTACTTGATATTACTAGCACAATTGCACAAGTGTTGGAAACTTGCAATGAGAATGCCAAGTCTATCTAGTGTTTGAATACTACCATTCTTGAGTTTATGTGACAAGTGTAAATGATGAGAATGTTTATAGGAAGTCCAGAGATCAAAGGACAAACTTTGGCAGATAAAAGCCAACCCATTTCATATGATGGTGTAAAAATTATTGCATTTTTAGAAGGGTAAGAATTTAGCCAAAGATTTTGATGTTAGCAGTGCACCAGGAGCTAGTTTTGGAGGTCAAACTAGCAGGGAGATGCATATTAATGGCAAAAACATGGGACTAGGAAATCAATAGCCTAAACATTTGGGAGCCTTTGATTCCAAGAGTTCAGATGATCAAGTGATTGTCTGGTTAATGTGATAATTTACATACGTTATGATTGTATTATTTCAAGCCTTAATGGTGCAATGATATTTATGTTGGCTAAGTTACATGTAGGTGTTTGATGTAGTCACCATTCTATCAAGCAGTGAAGTATGTGCATGGAAGAACTTTAATTGTGGTCATTTGAAGGTATTATATTGTCATGGCATTCCAAAAGTTTTAATTTGCTTGAACTTCATGTGATTATATTGCAGGTGACTAATTTGAGCCAAACATTGCCACGTTAGGTATGGTTATATAATGCATATAGTAGATAGAAAATCTCACAAATATTGAATTTTCTGCCATGTGGGTGATTACATCAAGTTCTAGACAATTTGGGAATTATTCAAGTTAATTCTACAATTAAACAATAAAACAAGGGTTGTTTGTTTATGATGAAATACAATTTTTGTTGTTTGTGTGAATAGGTGATGAAGTGGTCACTACACAACCAAGAGAAGTCTGTGTGACCTTTTAGGCAATTCAAAGCCTAACTCGACAAAAAGGTAGTGACGAGATGATTCAAGTGGGTCAACATAAACTCAAAATGCCAAATTTGTTTAATTAGTGGCATTTTGTTCCAATTGTTTAGATTGACCAAACATCTATTACATTGTAATTATTGTAGCTAATTTTCAAAATTGTATATGTTGTGCTTACTTATGACAAATGTGCATAAGGTTTTCTAACCCCATTTTGATTCATTTAGGCAAATGAAACTGAAGTTGCCATAGTATGCAAAAATCAGACCCCAAATAAAATATTAACCACCAACACTTTGAATGCATCAAACCAAGTATTTTTTGGCCAACTTGAAACAATTTACACCTTGCTTTACCTTAGGTTTTATGTATAAGTTATTTATTGGTGTAGTAGAAAACAACAATATAATTTGAATGTTTTTAGTGTACCCACAACAATTATCAAATGAATAGTGGTCAAAATAATGTACCCTATCTAAACATTGTACATGATCATGATATGTTTAGTTTTATGTGGGTGGCAGAACAAAAAGCAAAAAAAACCAACATGGGTAGAACCCCTTAAGCTTAGGTCTTGAAGAGGTGAAGCAACAACACAGGAACTGTGTTCAGAAACCTTAGCGACACGCAATGTGAGTTCAATTTAAATATGAATTGCATTAGATTTTATGATTGCTCAAAGAATCATATTTTTTATGTTAGACATCATACTTTTAGTGGTATAATTTGTATTGCATGACCTTCTGATGTGTTTGTGAAGTTCACTGTAAGTGAAATGGTCTTTTTACTACATAAGTGTAAACCTGATGGAATGGGTACCCCTATTGCAAGTGTAGTAGTTTTTGTAGTTCTAAGGGATTTATTTCATGGGGTACAAATTGTAGATGACTTGTACAAGGTGGAGGTGTTTGGATTGATGTTCCCAGATGCACCTTTGCCTTTCCTTAATTATAAGGATGACCCACTACAACTATTACTAAAGCAAGTTCAAGGCCAATTCACATTGTGGGACAATGCAATGATATAGACAGCTAACTAGGTATCCTTTTCAAGTATTGTAGTTAATACTAGTGCCAAGAACTTCATTGAACTTGCGTGGAAATGCCTCATAATGTAAAGTTCTTGTTGTCTTCAAGTTTGTTCCCATCTCCTTATTCCATTATTCTTTAATTTGATAATAATGTTTTCTCTACTCTAGCATTAACATACAAATGTAGTTTTACAACTTGTTTAATGGAAATATTAACAACTTTTTATGCAATTTTCTTGTAATTATTATAGTTGCACTAGCACCATATTTAATTAACTTGCAACTAGTGAAGTTGAATGCATAGTGGTAGAAACAACTACACATGCAATTACTATAGTTGCACTCACAATTAACTATGCAACTACCATAGTTGTTCTTACGATTACATCATGTGTTACAAGACAAATTTTGATCATGCCACATGGAAATATTTTATTGCACCCAAGTGAATAAGCTACATGAAAAATTAATTAATTAATTTATAGCAAATGATTAGTTTCCATGTGTTAATATTCTATTACATTAATTTCATTTAATTTCGTATAGTCAAATGGCATATTGCCATGTGTCGATATGTATTTCAAATTATATGATCAAAATTTGATTTATCACCAATGATGATATGCCATGTGTCTCTATTTTATTGCATCAAAAAATAATTTAAAATACATGACAATACATTTGATTTTTTTCAGCAAATGGTTGTTTACCACATGTCCAAATCATTAAAAATTTAAACAAATGGAATAATTTAATATAATTTTAACTTTAATAAACCATTTTCTAATAGGAATTTAAATTTTTATTATTATTTTATTAGAATTATAAATGGCCATGTGGCTACATTCTATTCACTCATCGTTGGAAACATGGTGCAAATTGGTTATTTTACGATAGTCGTAGGTGTAGTCATCGCATATAGTTGTAAAACCTAGTTCCAAGTAAGTTAGAGTCATCCACGGAAATGGATGAAAAATGAAGGTGTAGTCACAACTTTATGTGACTACCAATGCAGCTACCTTGCCATGTTATGTTTATTATGAGTACATGTCTTGTGGCACTTGTCCAAGGCAACTGTAGTCAAAACAAATTGTAGGTGTCCGTTACAACTAAAATTGAATCGTAAACTTAGTGGTTAATTTCCAAATTTCTTCTAGTGTAGATCTGAGTTATTTCAAGCCTTTCAAAACTATTACCAAGAAAGTGAAACAATCATTGTGAACTAAACAATTACACACTTTTTGGATGGGTGGACAAGGATTTAAATTAAACATTATCCAAAAAAAACATCATGAGTGGGTTTAAAACAATGAGAATTTAACCACTCAATCTCAAGGTCATGGATCATAGGACAAGACCAAAGTGATGCATACATAATAGCATTTGTTAACATTTTAGATGAAGACAATTTAATGTATTTATTGGAATAACTAATGAAAGTTAGCAATTGGGGGAAGATGGAGTTACCACATAATTAATGAATATAGGAACTATTCAAGATTATATAAAAACAAAATATTAGTTTGTTGACCAAAAGTTGACATATTTGAGATATTATGTGGAAATACCATTGGAGTTTAAGTATTTTTGTAAAAGAAACTAAACCTATGGGGTGTATGCATTATCTAGTGGCTCATTTTAGGTAGATACAACATTCACAAGAATCACAAGCAAGTTTTTAAAATGATCCATATGGATATGGTTTTATATTTTAAGATTTCATTAGTTACATAATCTTTGATTACTAAAATTTCAATCACTTATGGAACTTCCTAAAACTAGGTCAAAACCCATATTGAAAAATACTGTTGTTATAAGTTGGTATGGTGAAATCATTTTGATAATCCTAAAAGAAATAAATTCCATAAGAATAAAAGTTCATTTAGATATTACAATTATGCACACATTGGGCACAAAAGTTTTGACAAATGAAAAAAAAATTCATTTGAACCAAAAGGACTTTTGAAAATAAAGTCCAATTCTAAACCTTCAAAAGTTCATAACTAACATTCAAGGTTAAGGTTTCACAAAAAAAGATTTCACATTTAATTTTATGATTTCATTTTTCAACCCATGTTTAGTCATTACAAAACAATTTGGAGTGAAATTCAATATGAATTTTTGAATTTTTTAACAATCTAGTCAATTGATTAGTCCATATTTTTGTCTTCAAAAGTTCATTATTGATAATAAATGCATTATTTTCAAAAAATAAATGTGCAAATTTCTTCGTAATCAAGTTGTCAGTTTAGAATGAATCATCATTCAATGTATTTAAAATTAAACTATTCACCATAAGCATTTAAACACAAAGTAGTTTATAAAAATTGCTATTGTGACTCCAAAAGTGAGCCACCATATCTTGCATTCAACCTAGGCAAGCCCATCCTTTGGTGATACCACTAGGAATGTCACACCTTGATTTTTTTTGGACCCATCGAACTTTGAAAAATCATAGGAAACATTTAAATAAACATTTGCATAAATTTTTTTTGTGAATACATTTATTAGGTTCCATAGATTTTAAAATCTCAATAATATTAAAAATATTGTGTATTTTGATGTTCCTAATCATTACATTTAGAAAAAGTTTTAGAAACATAGCGCTTGTTTTTTTCCTTAAACTTTTTGGTCAGGAAAACAAATTTGGAACATGATTTAAGAATTTTTTAATGAATTTTTTCCTAAGGTAATTTGAAAATCATTTTATTTTTAGGTTTTTATTTAGTAATTAATTGATTAAATATGATTTAATTATGAATTTTCAAAGTTGATGTTGTTGATTTTTAAAGGGTCATTTTTATTAGTGAAGTTCATAATTTTGGCAATGCAACTCAAGTCTTTTCTCTATAGCCAATTTGTTATCGCATCTACCTACAAGGAAAACAAAAGGAAAATAATCATTATTAGACTATAATTTATCACATGT
>Ga0116229_10006412_pt1 | contig 18923 bp, 13 predicted proteins | sample S1TSphgellanicum_3_FD_87313 | JGI IMG/M metagenome (GOLD analysis project Ga0116229, IMG submission 87313) | Host-associated microbial communities from peat moss isolated from Minnesota, USA - S1T2_Fc - Sphagnum magellanicum MG | ecosystem: Host-associated > Plants > Peat moss > Unclassified... | reverse complement strand
TCGGAAAAAACATGGCCACTCCTTACCCACACGATCAGGAAAAACAAAATATATACAAAATGATGCCTTGTATACATAATGTATATACTGGCCCCATCGAATGAAACCGTATATACTACATTTTGGCTCCATCCACCATTTGATGACGTCATGCTGATGTAATTGTCGTTTGCGACTATTTGTCGTTTGCAACTTGTCTTACGCGACTAACAGCAAAATAGTTGTAAAATGTCGCTTTTGACTAAAAATTAGTCGTAAACACTAGTCGTAAATCAAGGGATTTCTATAAGTGTTTGGATCATTGTTGTATGCAATCCTGTTGACTTAATGTAACTTGGGGAAGGTATTCCCCATGCTAAAGAAACTTCAAAATGTCCAAGTCCTCCCATATATCCATAATAGGATGTTCAACTAGGTTACATTGCAGTAATGCAAGATAATTAGATGCATAAGATACATGTACTATTGGAATCAGGTCAAAGTCTTGCTTAGCTTCTGAAAAATCTTCAAAGGTAGTGAGGGGTCTCCGCGACATGGTATCCGTGTTTTGATGTGTAATACCGGGTCGGTGAATAACCTTGAACTCATATTGTTGAAGCACAAGCGCCCAATGAGCTAACTTACCAATAAGCTTATTGTTGGTCATCAACCATTTGATAGGCTGGTGGTTGGTATACAAAGTGAACTTGGTGCCATAAAGATCTGGCTTGAAATGTATGATGACCCACATAATAGCAAAACATTCCCCCTCATATGAATAGTAGTTACTTTCAGCCTTATTGTTACTTCGGGATGCATAGGCGATAACATATTCCTTGTTTTCCTCATCAAGTTGGCCAAGAATAACACTAATACCAAATGCACTCTAGTGAATGTGTAGAATGAAAACCTTGCTAAAATCAAGTCTTCTCAAAATGGGGAACTTTGAAAGTTTTTCCTTGAGTGTGTTGAAAGCTTCTTGAGCCTCTTCACTCCATGTCTAAGCAACATCCTTCTTTAACAATCCATAGAGAAGATGAGCAATAATACTTAAGTCTTAGACATAAATCCTTTAGTAATTACATAGTTTGATGAAACTCCTCAAAATGTGAACATCAATAGGATTGGGCATTTCCAAAATGGCTATTACTTTGGCCCAATGAGCCAAAATACCATTTGGCAAAATTATGTGTCTAAGGTAGAGTACTGAAGTGACAGCAAACTCATTTTTTTTAGGATGTATCTTTCATATTGACTTCGTGGAGCCTCTTGAATAATTCCTCAAGATGAGCCAAATGCTACAAGAGCTCCTTGCTATGCACTAGGAAGTCATCTATGTAACACTTCAAGAAATCTGCCCTTTCGAAAACCTAGTTCATGACTCGCTGAAAGAAAACAGGTGCATTTTTAATCCAAAAGGCATCACAAGCCATTCCCACAACTTGTTGCTTCCATAGAATGTCGTTTTCTTGCGATCCTTCACAACGAGCATAATCTAGTTGAAGCCTTGCCTCAGATCCACAATTGCGAAGATGTTTGAGTCTCCAATGTTATCAAACAATTTTTCAAGGATGGGCATGGGGTACCTGTCTTGAGGTGTAACCAGGTTCAAAGGCCTAAAATCCTCGCACATCCTTTTCTCAATCCATAATCAAGTTCAATCTTTTTTTGCTGGCATTATTGCAGTGGTTGCAAAACTAGAATTTGATGGCTGAATAAGACCAGCTTAATGGAGCTCTTTGCATCTTTCATCTACCAATTCCCACTCATGTTTGTTCAACCTATGCCTCCTTTAATAGATGGGTGTCTCATCTGTAAGGCCTATAGAGAATTGCATGGTTTTACACCTACCTAAGTCTTTCATTTAGAATGCGAACACATTTTCATACTTAATTAGCAAATCTATGACCTAGTCTCTCTCCTTCTTAGTGAGCTAATTCCCCATAACAAAAGGGTAGTTAGAAACACATGGAATGGAGTTGGAAAGTGTGTTTGAAGAACTTGATGTATTGGTTCTCCACTATCCAACTATGCAGATTCGTAAAAGGTTGTAATTATTATTCCAGAAGCTGATGTACCTCTAGGTGTATCAGAAACAACTTGAGTCAAATTACATGGTACCTCCTCCCCCCCAACATTAAGAGTGAAGTGTAGAATGTTGAAGATAGGTAAGTGTACTTGGTCGAGGTGCCATGTAGTCACATTGCCAAAACTACAAGCTAATTGAATAAGTGTTAGTGTTATGTACATTTTAAAAAGTACACAGGTTACCAACAACCATGTAAGGCAGTTCAAGTCCATGCCTCTCCTCAATAGAGCGTTACACTCTAATCTAGTCACGTTAGTGTGACTAAAAGTGTTAATTTGGAACCCCATAGCCCTTTCTCTTTCTTCTAGGCTTGGTTCATCCCAAGTGGTTGAAGCATGACAATACACCAAGCCTAGTCCATCTCCTTAAAACATGTGCTTTTGGGAAAGAGACAAAGGTGGGCCAAACACCTCTTGGTTTTCCTATTATGTTTACATGAAACCAAGGAAGTTTTTCTTATCTTCTAATTGGTTAGTAGGAATTTTGATCATCCGATATGTGAAAAACCTACAGGTTGGGGTTTTTTATGGTGTATCACAGAGCTAACTGCAAAATTGAAAGTGGTGCAAGGTTGGTCCACCAATTGCATAGCTAGTGCACATAGGAACCACATTGTGCCACATCGAGTAGGAGCGGCTCTCCAAGGTAATGCTTGACCAGCGTGTAGTGCTCTTAAACTTTTTCCTTTTAGTCAAGCTGAAAAGGGGTGTTTCAATTACATAACCAAGCATAAGAGAAATGGATTAAACCCAGGTGATTAATCATACCATGTCCGTGAAGATTTAAATTTTGTGTCACTAAAGCCTTTTCCAAATCCAACCGGTGAAAATCTTTAACACTCCCAAGCTGAAATGATGAGGTCCACGGGGCCAAATAATTCCATATGCTTCTTATGAATTAGTTATATGTCAGTGGGCAAGAAAGTGAAACCAGCCTTCCATGTGTTGGTTGCAGACTATTGTGGAAATCTGGCTGTGAGCTCCATCATTCTCAATGTCACCACTTGCCTTCATTAGGGTCAATGTCTACGTAAAAATACCTCCGAACCACCATCCTTGATTGTAGTAGGGCTTCGAAACCTATACCAATACCATTAAGGAGCTCTAGTAATGTAATCCTTTCCTTAGGTAGTGTCCAAGTGATTAACTAACGAAGTACTGGCTTAATTAGTTTGCCATGGCTCTCCATGTTCTCAAAACTAGACAAAGCTTTGACCAAGGACTCGTGGGCTACTTTGAACCTTTATAAAACCTTTGGTCCGTGTTGAATGTCAGTAGGAACCACCCTCAAACTTTCAATAGCTTGGGCATAAGTTGTCTCCTTTTCATCTCCCTCTATCCATTCATGGCTAACTTGTTGGATGTAGGAAATAGTATGTGTTTCCTTGAGCATACAATGGTGAACATACAATGGTGAGTCACAAGACTATGGTTCCCATGTAAATCAAAAAGTATGTATCCCAGGTGGTGGCCATCAATTTCTTAATCCACTTGATATAACGCATGGTTGAACCAATTGTCAATTATGAAACCTAATGGAAATAGGACCTTTTGCCCAATGAGCACATCGTAATTAATGGCATTGGTGACTAAACATCTGACTTATAGGCAAAGCTCCTAATCTGTACCTTCATTGAAATTAAGTGTAATCAAATCCGAGCTTTCCCCAAATACCTCCTTTACGTCCCCAGTAGCGGTGCAAATTTACCACATAGATTTCCATGGTTTATAGTCGAGCATGCCCATCTTCTTGGCAAATTTAACTCCAAGAATCACTGGTTGGGCACTTATATCAAAAAGTACCACTCTGGGTGTATGTCCTCCCACCTAAATTACTAACTCAGTATTGTCAACAATGGCAACTCCGGTGGCGATGGAAGTTCTCTCACTAAACACCACCTTTGGAAATGAGTGAGAGACTTTGTGGAGAAAATGGTTATCCATAACGCCTTTACTGAGTAACAAATCCATAAGTGAAATGTTTTTAGCTCCCTTTTGATATGTGAATGTAGAATCAGAGGTAGGAGAGCCCATTAGTTTAACCATGCTAGAACTAATGACCAGATTACGAACACCATCTACAACATGTGAGCCAATTGAATGTCTCTCCAAAGTGTTAGATGGGACCCTTGTAGCATGTGGATTAGGGATTAGTAAAGAACCTGATGTAGTGTTCAAGGTATCTTTTAGTACTGCAATTATGTCCTAAGTGCTTAGCTTCAAATCTTGAAAATTAAACAATGGTGTACTCACAAGCTTTTGCGCCACTTCATGCATTTGAAATTGGCACTCCATAAATTGATCAGTGGAAAATTATGTGTTTTCTTGATGTACATGTATTCCTGGGACACAAGAATTTGATGCCCTAGTAGCTTGTGGTGTAGTAGTCTTCTCCCCCTCACCAGTAGGGTGCAAAAAGATTCTTCTTCCATGTTGAAAGGACAAAAAGATTGTGGCATGACTACTCGAGCTCCTTTAGCCCTGGTAATAGGACTTGAACTAGATGCGAATCCATTAGTCTGAATAACTTGCCTAGTGGCAAAAACTCTAGGTGTGAAACTAGAATTATGTGCATTGGAAAGAACATACTCCCCAACCATGGCATCGTGTGAAAAGCCATAGAACAACCTTGGAGGTCCCTCCCGTGATCCTGAACCCTGTACAGGTTGGGCATGACTAGTTGGTTCGGAAGACCTGCCTTTTAGATTAACAAGTTGGGCCCTCAATGATTCGAGTTCATTTTGCAGAGTTTGTTTGAACTTGAACGGCATGGGCTTGAAGCACTTCCCTTTTGTCAACATTGCGCTCCTTCTTCTTAACATTATTACTGGGATTACCCTTAGTGGGGAAAGCTTGAGTGAAAGGTTGAAGTGCCTTGGCTTTTGATTGAAGGGCAACGGAAAATGCTAACAAATTTTGCCATGGTAATTGGAGTTGCTTCTGTTCCAGGAACTTGGCAAAATAAATAATTTCTTGATGTCCTTCTTTCCCACAATAATCATAAAAGAGATCCTCGAAAAAAATGTTGCACTCACTAGCTTTATGGGTAGGATTATCATAGTAGTTGCAAGAAGGTAGGATGGGTGCAACCGAATGCACCGCTTTAGCCCTTAAAGAAGAATGTGATGATCTAGTTGGTGCAGCTAGTGGAGGTCGAAGTCTTGAACGTGATGGAGGCCTCATAGAATTGGCCTCATAGTGTACATGAATTAGTTCCAACTTTTCAAAAATGTTGTACACATCTAGCAAAGTGTATGAATCTCCAAATTTTGCAAAAACCCGTTGCAAAACCTATGCATGGAGTGTCAGAATATTTTCTAACGAATGAAGATACCAATGGGCAGCTTCTTGGTCTTTGATGTTCTAAGTATCATCTTTAAGCTTGAGAAACCTCCTATAGATCATTTTGAGGGTTTCATCCTTTTGTCGAAAGAAGGTGGTGAGTTGTAGAATTTTTTCAGAATTTTTGACCGAAAATTTTAGTTCAAGAACTCAAAATAATTCCCCCACTGGATTAGTAAAAGTTGGTGCATCGATGGTGGGAGGAATGCTTGTGGTAACAACAATGAGTTGTTAAGGAGAAAGGTTTATTGAAGAAGGTACTGAATCTAGATTATTAGGCACTGTCCCATGATGTGTAATGGTAGCTTGCAGTGTAGCTTGAAAGGCGGTGGCGATGGCTGTGGCATAAGTTGGATTAGAGATATAGGTGATGCCCAAAATCCTTGGAGAATGTTGTTCATATACTTCCAATGCCTCATAATGCACATAACAGGCCAATTATTTGAATGTGAACGCCTTGATGTAATTAGCACCATACTTGAACTCCAATTCACAAACCACAGTTGAGAAAGTTGCCTTGAATTCCTCAAAGAAATGTTACTTGGCCTTTCGCTAAACTTTTCAATTCTCCCAGAGGAACTGCTGACCTCCATGGTGTATATGGGTGTAGATCTTGTATTGCAATCAAACCTTGTGTGTGTGTGTGTGTGATCCTAAGACCTAAAGCTGGCAATAAAACAAGCTTTGGAATTGCTCATTCCTTCCTCCCTCCGAAGTTCTGGAATTCAAAACTTCACAACTTGTAGCTTGTTTTCGGTGTCCCTTTTCCCTCGCTTGCATTACTGGTAGTTATGGTTGTTCTTGTTCCTGTTGTAGCTATAGTACTAAAGTAGAAAAAAAAAAGAAGTAGTAGCAACTCAAGAACACAAGAAACCAGTAAGCAAAAAAAACCCAAGAAATTCAAAGCCAAGAAAAATTTGCCACTTTCAACATTAAGTAACAGAAAGCAGGTTTTCTAGAATTAAATTGAAAAGAAGGAAAGAAAATGTAGTGTATGTAAACGATGGCCGTGTAATAGTTGCTATAAGCATTCAGAAATCCAGTTTGATTATGGAATAAACTCTTCCTAACAAAGGAATTTTAGAAAAACTAACAAGAGAAAGGAAGAGTTTGGCCTTTTATATAGTCGTCAACAAAGTTAAAACCCTAAACAAGCCATAACCCTAAAACACCTAATAGCATACAATAACCTAAAAATGTACATTAACTCTAAAAACATACATTAACCCTAAAGGCATGATTGGCATGCATGTAACCGGGCATCATGTATGAGGCCATGCATACGAGCATGACATCTTGCATAAACCCACAATCAAAGGCAAATGATCAAACAATAGTGTTTGTAAGTGGAATTTCACCAGTGAGCATATTCATAATTAGGGTACCAAAAATGATAATTTAAAAAAAAAAGGATTACAAAAGACTATTTTGGATTTTTATTGCATTTACTATTTCATGATTATAGTGGATTGGAGTATGATTATAACTAAAATGATGTCATGTTAATATAATAAAAAAATTCAATAATAGATTAGATACAATATAAATTATGTTTTGAATCATTTTAAATAATTTAAATCCTTGTTTTAATTGCAATTTTCATTTTAAAGGAATAAAAATGAATGTATTAAATAATGCAATTGACTTCAATTTTCTTTCATGGATAAATAATGCATGCATCTATGTTTGGTAATCTTCATATAATGCAATTGATTAAATAATACATGATATAATAATTTCAAAAGTTACATAATCCATTCCAAAAAGGCTGCAAGAAAAATGATTCCTTTTTTTGCAATTTGGTTGATTTTATGTATTCATTAAGCTTCAAATTTGTGACCCCAAGTGTTTGCAACATGTCAAATGGTGGGAAGAGCATATGTACAAGGCAAGAGTAGTTTGACCCTCACACACATTTTAGTGATACTATTAATACCATTAATTGTGATTCTAATGCATAATTTTTTTGCAAAGAATACAAATTATCTACAACTAATATCCACACGTGAAATTATCAATTATAAAACTTGTAATTGTGCATATTCAAGTAGACAAAACAATACTTGCAACAAGATTAAACTACAAAAAAAACTATCAAAAAATAGTGAATTGTTGACTTTATATTGTAAATTGTGAAATTGATTGTGAGTATGCTATGTTTTCATTGTCTGTTGCATTACCATCAAAATATGTTGTTTTGTCGACCAAAAAGAAGTCCAAGGTCTACACATTTTTTACCACAAAAAAACTTCTATCCTATGATGTTTAGGTGCATTGGTGTGTCAACTTTCTCATGAGCATTTTGAATAACTTCATGTTCCATCAACAATGCTATCAACTTTATATCAATGATTTTCCATCATAAACTTCTTGGGTCACAAAATGACAATAATAGTCATACAAATTTATTTTTTTCCATAAGTTTTTACCGTTTAAACACAAATGTTGTGTGTTTAAACATGTATCAAGAGCATATAAATAAGATGAAATATTTTCATCCACAATAAAATCTTTCATCCTATTTATACATGCTTCAATCAAATTTATAAACTTGGTCTCATAACACATCATAACTTATAAAACCTTTTGTCTTGTAAGATGGTTCAACAATGAATAACACTTCAAAGCAATTGCTAATAAGATTGGCTAGGTTGAAATAACCTACATGCTCACGTTACAAAACATCTAAGTTCAAATTTCATAAGATTCAATTGGAAACCTTTATGTATGTTAGTGGTCACCTCCTTTTTGGGATTTGAATTTGTTTTAGGACTTTTAAAAATTTGGCTAATGTAGGGGCAAGTTTCAAAAGACAACAATGATAGTTATATTTTCATCTATCCATTGCACCAACTAACTAACATGATGTGTTAGTGGGTGTTGTTTCATTTTGTACTCCAAACAACTTACCCCATCAAAACTCCATGTTCAACTTTGTTAAATATGGGGGTGCGCATTGTTATAAACTTCACATTGGACCAATTTAATTGCCGCCCATTTTTAACAATACATGAAAAAAATTGAATTTGACAAACCTTCATTTTCAATATATGAAAATTTGACAACTTTATCATAAGACAATTTCATTAACCTTGCACATTACTTTGTTTGTAATCCAAATGAAATAGAAAACTATTAGAATTGGGGTTGCCATGAAGTTCAAAGTTGAAACCTTAAACCTTTTAGGCAACTTCATTTGAAAATTGAAAATCTAATTGAGGAAAATTGGAGATTGAAGAGGACAAAGTTTGTTATGTGTAGTGATATGTGTGGACATTGGCATGGGTATAAAGATGAAGGGGCTGAACAATATAATGTGGACAATGGGGTGTTACAAAACACAATAATGTAATGGGGGATAGTAGATTTAGTGATGGTGAAATAAAGAGAGGTGGGAAACATTGGAATGGGAGATGCAAAAATTGTCTTCATGTACATATTTCTTTTCTTTTCTTTTTCAAAATTTTTAATTTACATTTTCATTATATTTAAGTTTTCATGAGTTTTTTTTAATGATTTTGTGTAGTTTGTGGAGGAAATCATAAAACATTGTATGATGTGTGTTGTTCTAACTTGAAGTGATTGTTGAAATTTAGTGATGCACCCTTAGGTTTGTCAAATGGCATTGGGGTAAAAAACCCTTTTGATTTTTGGCTTATAGTATAATGTAAATCTAGGGTGTGCTCCTTAATTTCCTTCTAAAAAGGCACAAGAGTTTTGAAATGGGATTAACAAAAACTTGTTAAATTGGGCTCAAGTTGAATTCATTGTGCAAAAAGCAAAAAATAGGGTGGTTAGTGCAATTGGAGCCCAATAAATCACATATGAACACAAACTAACATAAACTCATGAAACACACCATGGTTTGGGCTTGGGAAAGGTCACCATTCTTCTCCTTGTAATATATTCTATAAATGGTAATGTGGATTACATTAAATCCCAAAATTGTCAAGTTAGTAAACCCGTTATTTTTTGAGTTCATAATTCCTTTACATGAACTCCAATTCAAATGCAGAGTTATTTCCCTTGAAAATAACTTTCCAACAAAATATCAAGAGTTCTCAAATTGGAATTGGTTTGACCTCTTTATTGCAAATTAATGATTGAAAATCAAATTGTCAATTTGATTCTCAACCATTCAATTGACATTTAACTTGTGTTTCAAATCTTTAAATTGAGAATTCAAAATGTATTCTTTTCCAACAATCTAAATAATTTGGCCCAATTTGAACAAGTTTTGATTTACAACCCTTATTTCAAAATTTTCAAGACACTTTAAGACTCTCAACTCCTAATGTGAGAATCCATTTAGAACTATTGGGATTCATTTTTCTTGAACTTATATGTTTGAATCATGTACTTTTTTTGGCCACTTCCTTTGTCATGTTCTAGGCTTTGTTGTGAACCCAAGGTTAAGGTCACAACATTTAGACTTGAAACAACTCAATGCAAAATTAAAATATATTAGGACTTTAATGGAATTTTTCTTTTTGTTCTTATTCACATATAACTATTTGTTAAGTAGGTGGAGTATGCCATGAGCCACCATTTTTACATTAAGACTATAAGCTTGGATTATATATGTTCATTCCCTTTGTGCTTAAAGTTAATTGTATTCAGTTGGATGAAAGCCATAATATGGAAGAGGCATGTATGTAGCTTAGATTCTTGGGATGATTAGCTATAATGATATGGAAGAGACCCACATGCAGCTTAGATTTTTGGCATGACCTAAGGTCACCCTTTAATTCATGGGATCAAGGAAATTTTACCCAATCTACTTGACTTGCCAATTCTTCAAAAAACAAGCTTGTTTATAATTCTTTTGGTTATTGGAATTCTTTTCAATGCTTCACATCTTTAAGCATTGACTTTCGCAATTACATATATAAGGTCTTGTGGGTGTTGTTTTTTTGTATTTTTCTTTCAAGCCACTTGCACATGGTATGTGAAATATAATAAGATGATAAACAATTCGAACTTGGGCCACAAAATTAAAACACCTTTGACCATATGTTGAATCAATATGAGTTTTTATATCTTTGTTGGTTTCACTTAATGCACTTGGAGAAATTTCCTAATGTATTTGGAGAGCACCTTATATTCATGAATATTCTTCTTAGAAAAGTGAGAAATCTTATGCCTAGGGGTTTAAGACCTAAAATTATATACCTATTATACTAAAATTGAAAATGTTAGGAAAAACTCCAAGGTTTACAAACATCACATTGGGGGAATGCTTTTTAGAAAGGTCAAGGTGCTCAACTTGAAAGTTTGAGAAAATTATGCATGAAGTCCACATAGATTGTTTAAAAAGTTGTTCAAGAAAGTGCAAGAGATGTTGAGCCTTTGCATCATAACCCATTCATGGCTTCCAAATGAATCAACATCAAATTTTTAAAATGTTTGCCAATGGCAAATTGACCTTATTGTGTTCATACTCCAGTTGTGTGATTTTGTTGATTTGCAATTACCTTGCTTGACATGCCAAGGGTTTATATGTTATGCACATATGTCATAGTTGTTATCAGCATTTTGTTGGGGTCGATTCACTCTCTGCAAAATCACAGGCCTGTGCATGGGATTCAAAGTTCAGCAAAGGATATGAACTGTAAAATTGCAAATCCATTGCAAAATCTCAATTCAACAAAGCTAAGTGCATGTGTGTACATTCAATGGCAACAATGTCAGACCTACAAGTCACTATGTGGAGTTCCAAGTTCTGATGGCTCTTCTTTAAACCCTTACACAAATTTCCAATTTTTGGTGAGGAAGAGCAAGCAAAAAGGTGAAACAAGTCGAGAGGTTTCCATGTATCTAGCTATCCAGTTCAAGTTCTCTTGATCATGGGGATAATCATATAACTTCACACAACTTCCATTAATCAATCAAGTGAAAAGTCTAGTGGAATTCCGGACAGTAGAGAAAAAAGAGATGTTCAGATGGTATCTGGAAATTGTAAATCAGTTTCCAGAATATTAGTACCAATTCAAGAAAGCAAAATTCATTCAACATTCTGAAAAGATGAACAATGCCGTTCGTCATGTATTTGGGCTCACCTGGGTTTTGAAGTTCAAGCTCTGATGATATTCCCCTTATACCTACGAGCTCACATACTGTTCACACTCAATTAGAACTTCCACTTGGACATATCACTCAACCTCATGAAACTCCAGAGCCCAGTAAGAGAAAAAAGAAAGAAGCATGCAGTTTGTGTGTAGGATATATGCAACATTTTCCGATGACCCATGCAAGGCACAAAAACAACAGAGATAGATACATAGATTCGAGACCAAGGGTTACATGACACTTCATAACCTGAAGTTGTAGACAACCTCCGGGTAGACTGTGTTCACAAACTGGGCCCTACGCTACAAGCCGCCACACTGGCTGGAAGACACAGCCAGGGTTCGGTACTGGGGTTTGTGCAGAGAGAACTGCATGTATATAGTATACCAAAAACAGTTTAGTCAGGCTACTCTCTGCTGCTGATCATCCTCACAAGAGCAAGTAGACTACAAAAAATCTCCTGCATCCGCAGCTACCAACTTCACACTCATTTCACAAGTACCGCCATCCCCAGGAACCATGAAACAGCCATGACAACAAACAATGTGGAACTTACTTGAGGAGAAAACCAGTTCAAACGCTCCAACTGGTTTTGCTTCCAAGCTGGGGGATTGGCTGTTTGTTTTACCTCATGTCCACACTGCACAGCATGAGAATGAAGATCAAGTGCAAAAGTCCACTTGGAGATGTCGTACTCTTCTCCACTGGCTTGCGCCACACCGTTATTGATGGCTGCACGTAACAATTCAAGCCTTTCCGGAGTATATCCGGAGTATCGGATTGGACAGGCTTAAGGTAGGATCGTCCTTCACAGCTTTCATCTTGCATTCCACAGAGCAAAACGAGACCGTGCAACGATCGATCGGTGTTTAGGATCTTTGGGTTTTTGTGCAAATGGTACCTTGTACCCAAAGAAAACGAGTATTTCAAAATTTGTAAACATAATCAATATACTAAGCTCATTATTGTTGATGTAGAATTATTTATCAATTTTTTTTTCTTTCTTCTTTTCTTTTTATTTTTATTTGGTGGCTTTCATTTTTTGTGTAATTGTGCACTTCATAAAATGAAGTATAAAATACTCTTTGCACAACTTGGAAAATGGTTAAAGTGAAATGCGGAATCATGTGCCTATTATTGGTTTTGATGATGTGCTTAGAGTTTGTGTTGAGTTGTTTCTCATTTTAATAAGGTCCAATCACTAACTTGAGGTATTTATCCATCTTCCCATTGAAGTACCAACTACTATTATCATTATTGCATATGTGTCCATCTTTTCATTGAAGTGTGTATGTACTTTAGAGATTTGTTTACTTGATTATGTTAATTTCAACCAATATTGGTTATCATGTCGCAAAAACATTTTAAGAAAAAAGGAGTATATATGAGATCCATATTAGTGGGAAGACCATAGAGGTAAAATTGAAGAATGGGTCCTAATTTTACATCACATACTTCACACAAAAGAGACTACTTGTATTGTAAACACACTTCTTACACTAATGGAATTATGTGACCCATACCCATTAGTGCACCATCTATGTAGCACTTGGAGAAATTTCCTAAAATATATTTTAAGGGCACCTTATATTCATGAATATCCTTAGAAAAGATATCCAAGATGAGGGATCTTATGCTTGCTCCTTAAGGGCGGGATGAATAATTTTACACCTTCTTATAGGTGTAAGACCCGTCTCTTGGAGAAGAATAGGTCTAAGAACCTTCCTTTTCTTGGCCTTTGTCACGTGCAATTGTGGCTGGGAAATTCCATGTGGGGGAGGACATGCCCAAAATGTGGTTCCAGACTCAGCTTATCACCTCGTCCTAGGCCCTTCATTTTGGGGATGCCTACATTGTAGAGCTTTGTCCTACACCATTGGAAACCCATTATGATGTTAGGAATGGATGAACTACAATTTGAGTTACCAAGGGTCCACCTTGGTAACCAATCTACAATGTACATAAGTTGGGACTTGACTACAAGCAACAAATAAATTTCATTAAAAGTTGTGATAAGTCATCATTTTAATGGTCTCTCTAAGGGACAGGTATTATTACCAATGTCCCTAGTAGTGACAATAGGTCATCACTTTAATGGTCTAGAGGTTTGTAGCTAGTGACAAACACAAAATAAATGAAGAAAAGGATGGACAGGTAGTGGCAAAAAATGGATGAAATAATAGTTGTTTTGTCTATTCTTTGGCTATAAAACATGCGGCAGGTGGATGGAATGTGGCAACATTTGTCATTTCACACCTTATTTTTTTAAAGGCAATTTCTCAAGGGATAATTTTTTTTTGCTTTTTGTTTACATTTCACCAGGCTAGTTTGGAGTTTGCTTTAGATTCAAACTGGCATAGAGCGTATTAACTAGGGACTTTTTAAGTACTCATATCACGAGCTTTCCCTAACCAATGGCCATTATCTGACCTTAACTAGCATTTGGGAGATATTGTACCACTAGGAACTTAAACTTTGTGGACAATTTGCTAGACCTCACCTATTACCTAGGGGGCCAAAATCCCTTAAGCTATTACTATACTCTATAATGAATCTAAACACAATATCCTTGCCTTGGTGGTAGGCAAGGCCAACACAGGTTATCTTCAGGTACTACAGTAGTTAAGTAGAAGAAGAGACATGATTCTTCACATGATTCAGATGATGAGAGATTTAGATTGGTTTAATTTGTTTGTGGTTTTTTCATCTGGTGTTGATATTTCTAACTTTGACAATGAGGATGATGAAGATCCAAGCTGGGTTTGTTGATCCATCATATGTTGTGGATCTGAAGCTGATGGTGATGAGTAGAGAGAGATTGAGATGGATGTTTTGTTGTTGTTGTTGTTGTTGTTGTTGTTGCATAGTTTGGCATGGATCCGAACTTGACCACTCTCTGATGAAGACGATGAGAACAACATTAAGGTTTGGAATAGCAGATTATGTCATTTTCTTGACCACAATTATATGATATAATCTTCTGATGATCATCATCATACACAAGTAATAGTGACCAAATGTGTTTTTGTTAAGCAAGAAAAAAAAAGAAAAAGAAAAAAGAAAACCTGATGCTGATGAATCATGATGATGATGACGCACCCAGTAAGTTAAAGAACCATTGAAGATTTGCATTTGCATTTTGTAGCAGTAGTAGTACACTTGTGCACTAGTGCAACTGATATATGATCAATGGCTTTCTTTGATTCTTTTTTTTTTCTGGGTGATTGGTCTGCAGGCTGTAAGGAGCAGAGGTTGATAGATTGTTGGTGTTGTTGGTGTTGTTGTTGTTGTTTTGGGTTTTGGGTGTGGAGCTCTGGTTTAGTGGGTTTGAGTTGTTGTTCTCTTCTTCTGTAAGCTGCACTCGGTTTCATGAAGATGAAGTTTCATAATGGGAGGAGTCTAGGATTTGGGTTTTGGTTGGGAGTTTTGTAGCAGGAGTTTGTGACATGATTGGGGACAAAGGGGAAGGGAAGTAAAGTGGCTGACTTCTGCATGCATTTTGGAAGCTTGCGGCTCTCGTTTGTGTGCCTTCTAGCCATCGAAGGTGAGACTTAGGAGATATGATCACTGCGAGGAAGATGACTTCTTCTTCTTCTTCTTCTTGTCGTGGAGGAGGGGTTTCGTTGTCGCGGACTCTCCGAGTACGTCTGCCTAACAACTTTTCTCCCAGAAAATGGTGGGCAAGAGCAGCAGCCGCCAGCAATCAGCATCGAGAAGTCATGACGGGTTCTTCTTTTTTCCCTCTGACGCCTTCTTCTTCTTCTTCAGCGGAAGACGTGGATCGTTCCGCATACCAGCGACTGGAACCTGCCGCTGACGGCGACGAGACCTTATCTGTTCAGTCCGTTACTAGTGTGGAAGACTTAACATCATCCAGAACACAATCACGAACGTCGCCGCAGACTGCTGGTGGTGCTGAAATAACAGCAGCAGCAGCTTGCGAGAAGGAGCCTGATCGTGGTGATGTTGTCATCCGGCGGCATTCGTTGTTGAAGCTTCTCTCCAGTTCGCCCACGGCATTGTTGGCGAGATTGCGGGAATCTTACACAAAGCTACAAGAGGCGGCTGGTCGGACAAGCGTGACAGTCGCTGAGCTCTTCGTGGGTAATCAGATGCTGATGCATGTGACGGCAACTCCGGTGGCCGGGCGCAAGAAACTCGATGCCATGCCAAGTAAAGGGTTCATGGATCATCGCAATTCAGATCGCGTCAAAACACTTAAGACCCAATCCACGGTTCTCGAAAGATAGTCCACCCAGAAACCCTAAACCCTAAACCCCATTTCCTATTTCTTCCTTCTTCTACTCTGCATGCATCCTTCTCTTGCAGATTTTCCCATTTTCCTTCTTCTACTCTGTATGCATTCCTTCTCTGCAGCTTTTCCTATTTTCCTTCTTCTACTCTCTGCATGCATTCCTTCTCTGCAGCTTTTCCCATTTTCTTCTTCTACTCTGCTGCATGTCCTTCTCTGTACCCCCAATATTTTTTTGCTTTGCAGATGCAAGCTCTAATGGCAGCAGCACAATGTGGAGCAAGCGAGCAACTGAGGAGGAGTTGCAACAGTGCAAAATGATGTTGGAGTAGAGAATGTGGTTTCTTCAGTGATTGGTGTGGGATTGTGTTTCCACTCCAGATCTTGCAAGCTCTTCTCCATCATGTATGGAAGGCTGATGGTTTGCAGTCAAAAATCTGTTCTCCAAAAGTTGAGAAATGGTAATGCAACTAAGATCTCCATACCCCCCCACCCCCCCCCCGCCTTCCAACCCAATGTTTCAAGCTTGAACTTTCTGCAGATTGAGGAAGGAGGGAGAGATTCTGTGATGGGTATCACTGAATTCAGGAGGTTGCAGCTCAAGTGCATCTCAGATGCTTATATTTATTAGCTTCCATCAGAACCCATTCTTTCTGGAGAGAATCCATCTGGACACAATCCGGGTGGCTCTGGTATGAATTGAGAGCTGGCACAATTTCTGACTTTCTGTTGCTGCTAATTGCACAAGGTTCTCAAAGGAGCTGTGGAGATAGATAACTGGGAGTGTGAGAAATCCATCTCCCTCAAAACCCACAATTGCTTAAGACCCACCACTAAACCAATTTCTCTCATGGGGTTCCCCATCAGCTCATGAACCTTCTCCCTCCCCCACCCCCAACCATAGATAGATTGAGAAAAACGAATAGCAATTGATGCGAATTAGACTAGATACACATAGGTACATTGTTTCTGAAGCTTGAACTCTCTGATCTGGACTGGGGATCAACATTCAATCAAGCATCCACAACCCACAAATCTGAGAAGACATGCAAGGTACAAAGATTTGTGGAAAATGAACTATTATGCCCCTTGAATGTTGTGATTAGCGATCGGACAAGTTTTTTTCTTGTTGGTTAACAAAACCTCATTTGAATTTGTTTATTGATAAAATCTATTTCCAATCATAACACTTTATGTTGATTACAAAGGAGTTTATGACATTGGATTATAGGTTTTAATGACATACAAATTCAATGATAAAGAACCTAGCAAAGGTTCAATAAAAAGCTCAATCTTTATCAATATAATTCCTCTTTATATGAAATGGCATTGATTGAGGTTTATGTTGATGTTTGTCCCAATGTTTTTTCTTTTTTTCAATTTTCTTTTGTTGAGAAGTTGCAAATTTTTACTTGAAAAAAAAAAATTACACTACAAACCAACTGAAAATTTTCACAAATTCATTAATCATTAGTCTATACTCATCTGAAATTTATAAGATTTCCATCTAAATTGAAACTCAAGACATGAAATCAAATCCTGAGGTTAATGATTATCACACCTTTCAAGGTTGCGATTAGTGGTCGGACTTATGTTTGAGTTGGGTAGTTGAAGTTAGGTAGGATTTGTTTGAGGTGTATGGCATGAGATTTTAATGTAACAATATATTAAATCCCCTTTAAAATTTGGTTATACTCATAACACTAATATGCCGATAACAAAGAAGTTGGTACCTTAATTTTCCATGATGTATTATAGGTAATTTGAATATATATATATTTTTAATTGAATTTTCAATGGTTGTGCAGTTATTTGATTTTTGAAACAACTAGTGATTCTAGTTATTTGAAAAATTAAAATAAGAAAATTGTTGATTCCAATTATTTCAAAAACCTTTAAAAACCTTTGATTTTTTATTTTTTATTTTGAGAACCATGGTTATATATCAAAACTCATTATTAGTGTACAATCCATGATTTTATTTTATTTTTCACACAAAAAATTGGGAAAATGTTGGAATTTTTCTTTTTTAGTTTAAATTTGACTAAATCTGTGGACAATTTTGCCAGATATGTTTATAAAAAATAAAATTGAGAGAAATAATGTGGCCAAAGGAAATGGGGTCTTGGCCTCTTGCCCCCTTATACACTAGGCCATTTACTCATTGGGAGGCTGACATATTTTGCCATTTAAAAGGCATATTTTAGGACACAATTTCCATGTTCCCCTCATGTTCCCCTGGACAGATGGTTCTCTCAATACTGGTGTACAAGTACCATATGGTAGGTAGTTCATCAAAGAAACATGTTGTACTAGTATTATATTTTGTACATACATATTTTGTACATACGAGAACTCACATTGAGATACAAGCTAGTACAAAGGCCTTAATCTAGAAACCCTAAACCCTTAATCTAGAAAAGATTTGGGACCAAGGAAACAGGGGTATTGAGAATTTTTTTGGTATTCAAATACCATGGTGGTCTCAATAATGGTATCGTCGTATTTAAAATAAGAATTACATGTTGATAATTTTGGGTGCAATTGGTTAACTCTTGACATGTGCACTTTTACCACTTGTTAACAATCCTCAATTTTATACCCCATATGGTTTGCCCAAAGTTTCACCATGTCTAGTTGTGGGTATGGGTATTTCTCATGCATGTTGAAGGTGATGAATGTGATATATTTCTTCAAATTTATAACCCCTTTTGGTATGCACTTTAATATGGTACGTTAATTTCAGGGAAATAAATTGGGGATAAATAACAAACCTTATTTGTACCTCTATATATATATAGGGCATAGGATATACCGCACAACATCAATCTTGACCCTTTTAGATCATGGAGGAATCATGACCAATTTGATTTGCCCCTCTCTTAGTATTCCTAATCGAGAACACTAGTTTCAAAATTTGACACATGAATTGTAGTTGCCATATCATTGAATAGGGCCCTTGCATCTTATGAGAGTTTCTTGTCTTTTTGATCCCTCATTATAAGAATTTTTTTAGGCAACATGATAGAAAGCTTTTGGTAGTTCTATGCAACATTGATGTGAAAGTCAATGAAAAGTTTTGTTGCCCAATGTTTTGAACATTTTAAAAACAAAAGTTGAATTAAATGATGGAGTGCCATTCTTAGTCACAATCCCAAACAATCCAAATTTTTTTGTTTGCCCCAAAAGGGAT
>Ga0116229_10006411_pt1 | contig 18925 bp, 13 predicted proteins | sample S1TSphgellanicum_3_FD_87313 | JGI IMG/M metagenome (GOLD analysis project Ga0116229, IMG submission 87313) | Host-associated microbial communities from peat moss isolated from Minnesota, USA - S1T2_Fc - Sphagnum magellanicum MG | ecosystem: Host-associated > Plants > Peat moss > Unclassified... | reverse complement strand
CCAAGATTGAATTGTTAAGACTCAAACTTTTGTGTGACAAAAATGAATAAAAAAAACAAAAATTGGAGGGCAAAGTTGTAATTGCACAATAAGAGGTACTAGATCTACAAAATCAGATTTGTGAAACTACATTCAGAATAGGAAGATATTTCAAGTTAAGGAGAGAGAATTAAACAAGCTACAAATGGAATCAATTATGGCAAATCAAAAAAAGGGACTTTGGAGCAACAAGTGTAGTCATATGAAATTATTAAAGGGGAGAGAGATTTGTTAAACTAAACCAAGAAAAAGAAGATGCCATATATTGGGCCTTGAAAAAATAGGAAGATGATCTAGAAATTAAATCTGCAATTATAACATTGTCGATTGGTAGGATGAAACTATACGGGACAAGGACAATATTCAAGATACCTATAACATATCAATCTAGAAGTTGTAATAGGATGTGAAGAGGATGACTACAGTTGTGAACTTAATCACAACTATGGAACCATATATGTCCAAGCACATATTGAAAGGGTATGATAATTTGCTAATGTAGATACAATTCTAAGGACTAAACATAAGTTCTTATAGCTGTAAGTATCTAATGTTGATAAATGGTGGAACTTAATTCAAGTATGTTGGAAACATATTACATAACTTGTTTGATGAGCACAAGGTAGATGAAGCCAACTATAGGAGGAATTGGAAAGCATACCAAAAAACATATATAGAGTTTAACTATGATTCACCTTTTGTAACTCATGAGGATAATTTTAATACTTTAGACTTTAATCAATATGAAGTAGGTTTAAGTGGAAAAGCTTAAGAAGTTCAAGAAATGAAGGGAGGAGACACTATAGAGGAGGCCATGGGTGAATAGATAGTGGCACAATCTAAGGAGTAAGTCCCAATAGAACAAGAGGAACAAAAGGTGTCGGCCCAAACAGAGTCCATAGAGCATGCTATAATAGGTGAAGTTTGTCCATCGACTCAGTTTGTTACAACAACTACAATAACATCAACATCATAGGATGAGGGGGATAATGGTCATACACAGACCATTATAGAAACACAACATTAGATGTAACCACAACAACCCTTGTAGATTGGATAAATTGTTATAGTAAAGGAACAATAGTATGTGGAACAAAAGATTATAATTGTGGACTAAACAATTATAAAGTAGGCATGAATAAAGGGTAATATATTTTGGATACTTAGGGTTTTTTTAGTACAGATGTCCATAATAAGATTTTGAAGATGGAATCCAAAGTATAGGGGGGTAATGTGAAGGGTAGAATTGTACAATAGTAATTAGACATATTAGGATGCATGGGAATAGTGAGTAGGTGTTGTGTCTATTTTGGATAGGCTAGACAAAGGAGATTTAATAAAAACAAAGTAAAGTAGTGGAGGATGATTATGTGAGATTAGGACTACTAAGGTTGAATTCAAATGAATGAAGGCGGGAGAATTAAAGAGATTTGAAGATGTTTTTGAGTTCTTTGGAGGAGTTCTTTTTGTTGTTTTTTTGAAACATAGAGTAGAGAATAAAATAGTTTTTGGAGATTAGAAAGTAGTTTTGATGAAGAACAAATAGTAATTTGAGTATGTTTTTTCTTTGGGGTTTCCATGTTCTTTTCTCTTTCCATCAATATGAGAAGTGAAATTGTTACAAAATTATGACAAATTTAGAATTGTGCATACACATTTGCTATGAGAGTTGAATGGCATTTTGGATTATGTATTTAGTTTAAGCACAGATTGTATAATTGAAAATGAACATGTTAAAATAATAAAATCTGAATTTAACACAATGTTAGAACATGAGGATTTACCACTCCTTCATTGTTGTTCTTCTTCGCACTTGTTATTCCTTTTTGTGTTGCTACTTCTTATGTTACTCTTCATCAAAGTAGCTTGCATTACCCCCCACCCTTCCTTATTGTAGGTCAAGAATTGTTTAGAGTCAACAACTTAACAAGTTTTTTTCCAATAAACATTCCCTTCTTTTTTTTCTTTATTTCTTTTCCATCCATGTCTTTTGTTTTTTTGTTTTTGTCTTTCATTTCTTTAGTTGTTAAGCTTCAAAAACATGTGAAGAAATTGATGAAGATAATACTAAACACATTTTGGAACAATTGCAAATTCAACAAAAAAATGGCTTCCTCATATAGAATGTTCTATGTTGGTCTTTTATAATGTTAATGACAACTCAAAAAAATCCTTGACGTTCTTCAAATGACTCATTGTTTGTATGTCATTTTGAACCTTTTTTAAAAAAAAAATCCAAGAAAACAATTAAAGAAAGGTTTGATGTCATAACACAAAATAAGTGGTAGAACATGTTTGTAGAAACATCTTGATGCAGACCTTCCAATAATTTTCAAAAAGTTTCAAGAAGAAATTAATTGTCAAGTGAAAGAAAATTTTGAAACACAACTTGCACAAAAAAGAGCAAATATTTTTAGTTCTTCCATGTTTGGATTTTTTGCTTCAAAAGATCCCTTCAAAAAAGATGATGTGGAGGAGAAAATGTTTATGGAGAATCTTGCACTTTTGATAGTAAGAAATCACTTACTTTTGCAATTCATAGAGCGTGTGTGGTTAAAGCATTCAATGTTACAATTGAGTCCTTGAGTTAAAATTCCCCTTTCAATTTTTTTTGTCACACATTATTTTGCTTGATTTAGTGGAATAAACCAAACAAACATATGTTTTGCTTTTGTTAAATGAATGTTATTGTGTTATTGCTAGTTTTGATGTGTGGATGTCCAAGGGTGCACATGATGTGTTTGCCTTGGTCATAATTTTTTTGAAATTAAATTGGAAACCAAAACAAATAATTCTTGGTTTATTTGAAGTTGTTGACATTACATAAAAATGCGTCCTAGTTCATTCTAAATTTCATTAGATTTTAAATGAATTTGGACATTTTTACCATGATGAAATTAGTCAACCCCCTAGTGAACGGGGACTAGTTGCTATGGACAATGAATTAGTTCATTAGTACTTAGTGAAACAATTATGCAACATGGAAATCAATTAAAAAATGTTTAATATTTAATATTATTGATAATTTCATGATTTTTAGCCTATGAATTATTGACACGTGTCATTATATATGTTAGGTTAAAAACTTAGTTTAGGTACATAAGTCATGTACATAGGTCATGTAAAAAACTTAAGTAGGCATCTATTCTAAGGAACTACATAAGAGAATATTTGGTCAACTTATCACTATTGATCAAGTCTATAAGATAATATCCAAACAATTTACTAATGTTGATCACACACGATTTATGTAGTTTGATCCTTTGACCTCTAGGATGGAGGTAAGCACCCCTACCATCAATCCACCACACTTGTTATAATAATGTGTTACATTGCATTCTATTTATCAAATACTTCATTTTAAACATTATGAAAACATAAACTTTGAAAATTCATATTTTATTGAGATTTTGTTCAAATGAAATGATTAAAATATAATTTAAAAGTTTTTTTAAAAATGTACATAATTACATTTATTTCCTTTTTTGAAAGTGTATAATCATTTGAACAAATGTTTTTTTGAATATCATTATTCAATAACATTTCAATGATTAATCTTTTGAAAAAACAAATGTTAAATAAACGGATAATTTTTTTGTTAACATAATAATATTACCTATATTAGGTTATTTTCAGCTATACTAAGGCTACTTTTCATTGTTTTAAATTATTTCACCCTAGATTATTTACGGCTATTTATGGCTATTCTTAGTTATTTTTGGTCATTTTTAGCTATTTCATCTTAGGTTATTTTTAATCATTCTAAGTTATTTTTGGCCATTTTAAGCTATTTCACCTTAAGCTATTATAAACTATTTCATTTTAAACTATTTATAGCTATTCTAATTTTTTTTATTATTATAAATTATTTCATCTTAGGCTAGTTTTGATTATGTGAGGCTATTGTTGGTTACTTTTGGCTACTAAATGCTATTTCATCTTATATTATTATTGAATATTTTAAGATATATTACCATAGGTTATTGTTGATTATTCTATTGGTGGCTATTAATGACTATTGGTAATTATTAATGACTATTTTATTACTAGCTATTAGTGGCTATTTTATTAATGGTTATTGGTGATTATTTTTGGTTATTCTAGGTTATATTACGATTTTTGGTGACTATTTCATTATAAAATATTATTGGATATTTTAGGTTATATTATCATAGGCTATTAATAGTTATTGTAGGTTATTTCAAATTATTTTTCATAGGTTATTATTGACTATTTTAGGTTATTTAATTTTAGATCATTGTATTTAATTTTAGATTATTTTAAGTTGTTATATGTAGGATAAAATAATTTACAATAACATGAAGTAGAATCGCCTTGAATAACCTAAAGTATAACTTGAAATAACATATATTAATTAAAATAAAATAACTTAAGATATAGCTTAAAGTTAGTTGAATAATTGAATTTAAATTAAGAAACCTATAATAAGCTAGTTAGAATACTTTAAAATAAAATAATGTATAATAATTTATAATAACATATAATAACATAGGGTATAAGTTAAAATAACTAAGGTAACCTAAAATAATATAGGGTATATCGTAAAATAACATAGGGTATTTAAAATAACAACATACAAATAAACTTATTTATTATAATACATTATAATATTGAATTATGTCAACTAATAGTGAAACATGATGTTTACATAGTGATATTATTGTAAAATAATTTTAACCATGGTGAAATCATTAAAATGTAGTGAATTTATTTCACTTTTAAGGTCCCATAGTGATTTAGTCTAGTGAATTACACCCGACTTTTATATTAATGAGATTTCATGACAAACATTGGCTATTCATTGATTTTTTGGATGCATATGGCTTGAGAAATAAGAATATAATATATGTTAAGGATGAGGGTTCAAATTTGAATACATTAACCAATGCTTTAAAATTTGTTGTTAAATGTGAGGCTTTAGGTTTAGAGGAAAGCTTTTAGGTAACCTGTTTTGGTCATGTTTTTTTTTTATGCATGCCAATATGCCACAAATGATGAAAAAGTTTGTAAGAGTTTAAAATATGTGTCTATTAAATCTGCTTAGGTAGATTTGCAAAAATGCATTATTAACCAAATGTTTTTGGTGAAGGTTACAAGAATGGAACAAATTTTGCATTGAAGTTGGTTTGAGGCCCATAAAACTCAACATTTTAATGAAAATTAAGTTATTTTTGTTTTTAATCATTTTAATTTTTGTTCATTTTTTGCAAGTCTTTTGTTTTTGGTTATTATAAACTGTAAATTGTTTTGTTGATCCCTGATTTGTTTTTGTAGATTTGCAAATAAAATCATATTGTTTCAATAGGAATTATAATTCGAGCCAGTAATTGTTCTTTGTTATAATCAACAAATTGCAGTGAGGATTATTAGTTGTGTCCTTCCACCTTTAATTTGACACATATTTCAAATCATTATTGATGTTGTGTTTCCAATTGTGAGTGCTTGTGTGTTGAACCAATCCTATGGACATTGGTTATTTTTTGATTTTTTGAATGCAATAATCACTATGAGTTTAAAACTTAAAGAATAATCTAGGATTTCATTTAGTTTGGAGGATTTGATTGATGATTTTGTTGTAACTTTGTTGTTGTCATTGCTTGCATTTAATTTTAGGAAATAAATATCTAATGTTTTCGATGGCTTTCTTTCATTCTTAAAGAAATATGAAAAAAATAAAGCACATAACATGTTCTTTATGTTAAATTTTAGATTTAAAAGTCTAAGGTTAGTTTCATTTGTTATTGGTTTAGAACATGGTGTTTCCATTGTGGAAGAATATAATAAACAATCATTATTTCATATGCTTTTGAAATGCTACCATATCCTCCACCTTTTGGCAAAATTTGGACTTGTGGTAGATATGCAAATTGATGAATAAAGTAGTCTTGACATTTTTGAGATGTCTATTGGAACTAGTGAGCCAACGAAGGAGGTGATGAACAAGGAATTATAAATGTTTAAGAGGTTTCAAGTGAATGTGAAAGACATTAAATGTTTTGTAGAGTTGTGAGCAAAACATGAATCTTTGTTTTCAACTGTGGCATTTTTTGTTCATTAGATTCTTGGCATTATAGGTTTTCAAGTAAAAATTGAGAGGAATTTTTCATTGGTTGGAATATTTACAAATTTAAGGAGATGTTGCTTGTAATTAGATAAACTAATTTTTGTTAGTAAAAATTTACCTAGTGATCCTTGGGTGAGTGGTAGTTTACCTTTTAGTTTGATAAAGTTAATTGAGGTTGATGCTACTTTAGAAGAAGAATTTTAGGAATATGAAGGTGAATTTGAGTGAGATGAACTTTATTTGGAAGCATTTTTGAAGGAAAAAAATATGTATTTTGTTATCTGGAATGCTAGGATATATCCAATGGATATTAGTGATGGCAGATATCCGTCCATATTGAAATCTGATATTAGATTAATTTATTTTTTTATATCCTTACATGCTATTACAAGTGAAAAAATTAAAAAAAAAACCAGAACCGATGGACAACAACTTGGAAGATAACCGGAATTGATGGACAACAAATTGGCGGATTACTGGAACAGGTGGACAACAAATTGGCGGATAACCGGAACCGATGGACAACAAATTGGCGGATAACCGGAACCGATGGACAACAAATTGGCGGATAACCGGAGCCAGTAGATATTGATTTTTTTTTTTGATATCCGCCCAACACTGGTATATGACTACTTAAGTTCTCAATGAGTGCTATGGCTAGTTAGCGTAGTGCGCATGATCGACTTCTCTTGGCTCTTTCCTTTCGATTTTTTCCGTTCTGCTTCCCTTGTCTTCTTGTTTCCTTTGGAATAAAGTTGGGGAGGTTTACATCAATTCTTTCTTCCATTTGTTTGGTTCATCTCTCAAACATAGATATACAGAGATCTAATTTGTGGGTTGGTAACATTCTCATGTTGTTCATCTCACATTCTTCCACCGCACTGTGTTTGATAAAACCGTCGGCTTTGATTTTCGACACAAGGAGCGTCAAGGGTTTGTGGCAGCAGTGGGGCAGCAGCCATGGAGCAGCAGCAACCCGGAGTGCAACAGCAAGCCTCGGCATTACCTTCCACTCCAATTCCATCGCCGTCTGCAACCACTGTGAGTCAGATCGGGACCACGATGTCAGATCGGGACTCTGCTGCGGGAGCTGTGGTGTCTGTAGAGCATCCGATCCCACCTCGTCGTCGTCTTGTCAAAGCCGCCTCCGCTGCCGCCGCCGCCGCAGCGTACGTATGTATTTGTTTGAGCTGAAGAAATCATGGGACAATCAGGGAAAGTAGGAATGAGTTGAGAGAGAATTTTGTTGTGCTTTGTTTTTTTTTTTTGCGGACCAACAAAAGATTGTTTTTCGTGTGCCTGTGTTCTCTCTGGACAGGGCAGACGCGGGCATGTAGAAGCAACGAGAGAAGGAGGAGGTGGAGGCGGTGGTGGAGGGCCTCCCGGGTTTGTTAGTCCAGGAGTTTTGGACCGATCCGGTACAAGCTCTCCTACGGTACCGGGCAGCGGAACGGGTGCGCCGGGCGCCATGGCATCCGGAGGGGTTCAGCCACCTGCTTCCAACAGCTTATCAGGCGGTTTTAGAGACAGAGAGAGGGGGCCTCGAGCTTCTACCAAAGGTAGTGTTCGATGATTGCGAACTTTTCTATGAATTTTTTCTAGGTTATTGATTCCTGCCTCTGGTTGTTGTGAAGGACCTAGGTTTTTCATGGAGTTTGAGATTATGTGACATTCAACCGGTGAGGAGGAAGGTTAGTGCCAATGGCTGATGCGAACATTGTAAAATCGCATCTGGTTGTATCTTAGTTTATGTGCGTATGCTTCATGTAGAGGATTGTCCTCTTGTCTGAAATTAGGATGTCTATTGCCTGAGCTTTTCTGTTTAGACTTTCTGTATTATGCGTCTGGCAGGAGAGATGCAAGGGGATCAGTCCACACACGGCAACAGTGGATCTGGCAAACTAGGACGGTGAGTTATTATGGACATTGGAGATTTTTCTTACAAATTTCCTTTCTTCTATGCATCCTTGTCTATGTAGGATTTTTTCAGCATGTATTTTCCTTACCATACAACATTGCACCCATTAGTTGAGAACTGACTGGAGATGGAAATTGCAGGAATGCATATGCAAATGCTGGAGCAATGGAGGCTCGACCTCTTGGACGTCGACCTGAGGTAGATTACCTCTCTGCCTTTGCTGCAATTGATCAATGTTCACCTTCTAATTGTGTGTTTTTTGAGATCAAACATTGCTTACTCATGTTAACAAGCAGGCTTCAACCATGAGTTTTTTGGGTCATTCAGACATCCCAAAATGCTTCCTAATTGAAGTGCCATGAATCCTCACCTTCCAGTCTTACTGATTTGTTTGTTTGTATAGGAAACTTGTCCATTAAGGTCTTCCAACCTTGTTCTCAAAGAGTGTGAATTTTGTGTAAGCTGAGAACTGTAGCCTTTGTGTTATCAAATTTACTGAGAATCAATGACCCAGGTGATTGTTTTTGTAGTATGGCCATAAAACCTAGGTCTGTAAATGCAGCAAGTCATTTCTCTTACAGAATAAGTGGCTTAAATCCCTTCTGTAGAGCTATTATACCAGTTGTTGCAGCTTGAATGAGGATGGTATTGCCTTTTTTGATTAGCTATGTCTTTTGACTGCCATCCAACATCATGACTGAGTCTTCCCGTTGCTCTTGGTGTTCCAGTCAATACTCAGGATGCATATTCTTGTAGAGTTTGCCAAAATGTTGAGCAGATGCTTATCTACTCATTGCCACCCACCATTGGGAGCTGATGAAGTCAGTGGGAACAGCACAGCTATTTGCTGCCATTCATGATGAAGTTGATAGTCTAATGCTTTGTGAGTGACACTCATAAGGTTACGACTGTCTGCATTCTTGTTATGTTCTGGTTTTGCTGGAACTGACCCAAAGATACCTTTAAAGTGTTATTGTAGATTGTTTCCGTGCAATCCTCTTGCATGTCTTGACAAGTGTTGTCAGTCAGAACATGCAGGTATTAACAGGATTCATATGCCTCATGTGAATTCCAAACTCTGCCAAATTTGGTGTAGTTTTATAGTCTCTTAAGGTTATGTAGCTCAAAAGAGTTATTTTGTGTCTCATATGGTTAAATTAAGTTCTGAGTAAAGTTTAATCTTCAAAGTTTTAGGGGGTTGCATAACAAAGAACATCTTTGGCCCTTGTAGTCTTCAAAAGCATGGGATTGTTAATCCTATAATCGGGAGCTTATCAAAGCTCTCTCTCTTCAAAAGATCTTGCTTGTTTAGTTCTTGGATTATGTTTCTCTGTATTCCCCTTCTTGGGTTCAACTGGTCTTTAACTTGGGTTCTCTTTAGCATTTTTTTGAGCTATCGTGCCTGAGTCTTCCTGTTACTGGTAGTCTTCTGACAGAACTGTTAGATCTGAAATCGTTAAAGCCATATTATTAGGTCATCTCTCAAGTCTATTCAGCTTGAATGAAATTGTAAGTATGAAGGAATTCTCAATTTGTATGAAGGTATTTTGTAGTATGGCCATGTTGAGATCAGTTTACAGTAGTAGGATTTGCTTTTTGGTGGTTGTTGTGGTGCTATTTTATCATAATTGGTAGCTCATGTAAGTAGCATGCATGGTGGGTGAGGATGGGCTTTTCCCCAGATGAATGTGCGAAGACATGAACCTCCATCGCAGAAGCATGCAGAGGAGATGAGATTGCAGCAGGCAAAGAGAGCTGCGTTGGCACGGGCTCAGTCAATGGGAGCTCCTGGGAATTTCAAAAGCTTTGACTCACCATTTGGTAATTTTATGTTGCCTGTTATACCACTCCAGTTTTACAACAAACCTCAGAGCCCAGCAGCCTCTTCTGGTGCATTGACAGCTCCATCAGTTCCCTCCACACCGATAGGTGGAGGATTAGACAGGTGATTGGTAATCTTGTGGAGGAAGGTGAAGAGTTCTAGCCCATCATGCTTTGTACAGTGGACTGATCATAAGATCATACAATATCTGGCATAGGTGGCTTGTTCTGATGAGACATGGTCCTTCCCCAGCAGGACTTCCAACTGTAAAGTGGGACAGTTACCATGAAGCTGGTTGGGTAGTGTCAATTGCTTGCCACTAATTGAATTAGTGTGCTGTGTAGTTTTTCTCCTATGTCTTCAGTACCATGAGCTCTGAGGTGCCATCTAGGCCCTCCCTTTCAAAGCATAAGCTTATGAGGTACATGTGACTAAAGCCCCTTCCTCATCCAGAGATAATCAGCACTGTGCAGATGAAAAAAGCAGATGCACTCCCGTGGTCTTGCATGAATGTGGTGACCTCAATTCACAGCTTCCAAGGATCCTAGCATTGCTAGATGAGAAACTGAAGTGACCTTTTGACCTTGACACATCTATATGGAAAATGAAGAGCTTCTGGATGGATGCTCATGGTTTGCTTCTGAACTGGCAGTCTGCAGCACATGTGTGCTATTGAAATTTTAGACGGAATCAAATAAGTGCTAGCAAGAGTTCTAACCATGTACTAAACCAATAGCAAATATACACAGCAGTACTCACAAGTCCATATCAGTTTCAATCCAATAAAAATTAACTTAGACCAAGAGGAGGAGCAATCAATATGTGGGCAATATCAGTTTTACTGCATGCAATGCCCTCACATCACATATACAGCAATTGAGTCCATAAACAGAGCAGATGGTGCAAAGAATAATCAAAATGCATGGGACCATAACTATGAATCCCATTCTCTTCCTCGAGCAAGGAGATACACAAATCACCCTTGTTTTGGGTTGTGACCCTTGAATATTGTTCGGTGCAGTCTACAGGTGATCTGTAAGTAATAAAAGATTTTAATTCTTTTGAGCAAGAATTTCATTATAGTTAAAGTAACCTGCTTATGGGAGGCTGAGATGCTGTGTCTTATTCGGCTCCAGAAGCATGCCTGAGTTCTCCATTAGTAGTGCCTGGACAAAGTAAGAAGCAAATCAGTACCATGTAAGACAAGGTCATATCATGTGATTTGTCATGCGTCTGCTCTGCTGCTACATCAGGAGCTTGAAATCTGGAATCCCTGAGACCATGTGGGCTTGACAACATGAACGTTCAAAACATCAAATCCACTGTGATCAGGTCACTATCAAGTTTTATACCTTGGGAGAAGAGAGAGTGGATCAAGTTTGCAAGTGATGAGTGGCCTGACAATGCTGGATTGGAGGGAGCATCTATTGCAAAAAACCAATATCTTCTGGTAGAATGGTCTGGTGTGTCCCACGTGGAACATTTTTCCTCCGATTTGTAGATTTGCCACTCTGTTTTGACAGATTTCCACACTCATCATAACAGAGTTTAGAACAAAAGTAAAGTCGCCAACAATTCAAATCCTGAAGCCTTGTCATCACTCTCAGATAGCTGGCTAGAAGGCCTTCACAAAGTTGGATTTCAGAAAGGTACAACTCATATGTTTGTGAACCACAAACTGAACATGTTCAATGCAAAAATATGCCAGACTTGAAGTTGAATTACCTTCTGGAAAACAAAAGCAAGATAGATGTATGCAGCATCCCATTCCTCATCTGATATGGTAGCTCCTGTTGCTGCACACATCCAGACAATAATTATTTCAGCCAGTTGAAAATTCATCATTTGAGTCATTGATTCTGGGATGCTCTAGGTAGCAAAAGATTTGTCCATTCATGTCTGCTCCAAAATGCAATATGCAATAAACTGAACATGTGGAATTCAAAAGGTACCCAGGATAAACATTCTAGAAATGCAGCATAAGAAACTAACTGGGAGTGGCTGGAAAGCACACACGTACATGGGTCACCCAAAGCTCCTTGTTTCCTCATCAAGTCAGCAAAGTCAGGGACCTGGCTATATTCATGCACAAAGTCGTGGAAGTTCTTCTTCAACACAAGCTCTAATCCATACTGCATGCACAAGTCAAGCCAACTAACAGATAAATCCACTTTGCATGCAACCAAGAAGCAAATAGGAGACCTTGTCAAAAGCTCAATTCAAGTTATTGAAAACACATTCAGCTCTATGAGTTCACCTCTCCTGCCAAAGCCTGAAAATTGGGGAAGGCAACAAGCCATTCTGGGCAGTCCACAGCATCCTATATAAATGACAAAAGCACATCCATCAGAGAGACACATAAGAGTTCATTAATTTTTGATTCCCCATTTGTTGTGCCTTTGACAAGTGCTGTTGAGAAAGCTGGTGTGATAAGTACAGAAAAATCTATGCTCACTCCTCTTCAGAGAACAGAAAACACAGCAAGTCGAAGAAATTTAGCTGAGGATTGGAAAAAGGGGAGAAGAGAAACACCTGCAAATGGAACTCATACTGAATCCCAAATGGCTGTGATGAGGGAAAGCGCTGCAATTCCACAAGCACTCTCTTGACTCAGTAAATAAGAAAACCACCATCTACCCCATATGAATGTGATACATAAAAACAGCAGTTTATATGGCTCAGATAAAGCCTTGTGATCCACCTTATCCCTAAAGTGGTCATCAAATCGAATCTCATAAACACTGTTTCCAAACTGTAGTCCTTCAGCTGCACAAAAACACCATACACACTAAGCATCAACAAGACAGGGCACTGGAAAAAAACCCTAAAAGATCACCTGAAATTGAACTGTGCAAGACATTGCTTTGAAATAAGCTTAGTGGGGTGCTTGGACAGATGTGCACATACCGTCGCGAAGCTTGTGGACAATCACATTGGCATCAGGCATTGTACCAATGAAGTAACCTCCTGGCTGTAGCAGTGAAGAGACATTGTGCAGTGCTCGGCGTGCCCGTTCTTCTGTGGACCATGAGTAGTGTAGTGCAAACTGCTCATCCAAACACACATCATAAATGCCAAGTCTCATATTGAAAGATGCAACACAAGCTTCAATGCATTAAGACCCTCTGAGGTGGATTGTGGGCAAGTAATAGATGCATAAGTTCTTCAAATTGCTCACTTGACAACTGCAAACATCAAAAGGTGCATCGTCCTTGAGTGCGGGTCCAAGATCAACCTGCTCCCACATGGCAGGTTCAAGTTGGTCAGTGCATGTACAGTCTAATCATACTGAAAGTAAGATTTTGAGGCATGCCAGTGCAGGACTTGACATTTTACTGATGATAATCAACACCAGAGACTGCCATCAGAATTGTGACTCAGTGACTGAACAATACATGTGTAGATACTTCTGCTCAATGGGTTTAGAGCATCACCACCGGTGACCATAGACTCTGGTGGATGTTCATTGACCTGTGGTTGTAAAGCCCCTGTGGCCAGTAAGTTTACCCTAGACCCACCATGTCCATAAGTAATGACAGTTCTGCTATTGTCTACCAATTCCGCAGGCTAGTGAGTGGCAAATGTAGTGAGAGATCACATGAGACTGTGGAAAATAAGGGGCTGCACCTCAAAGCAATCTGCACATAAGAGGCGAGCTCGAAATTTGTGACCTCTCCGCCCTCGAGCATGGTCAGTTTCACCATTGTACCGGTTTCGGGCATCCTCTATCTGTCATGCCAACAGGTCAGAGAATTTAATCCCTGAATACCCCAAGCTATGGCAACTGCAAACATATGAACATTGTTCTCAGAGATCTACATTGTTTATCTCACTTACCGAGCCGTCAGCAATGTCAATGCCAACATAGTAGCCAATTGATGCTTTGTCCCACTTAATCAAGTCTCCTCCCTGTACAACCACAACTTGTGTAATTGCAGAAATAAATTGTAGTGAGCTGATCACCACTCTGTAGTATTGACAGCACATCTACTAGATTTGTCAAAACATCCCCAACCATGAATGAAATGTCCCCTACTAGCAATTGCATATGCTGGCATCAACACCTAATGTAGGCTCTAAATTGAACCACTTTTGAATGTTTTTGTACCCGCATGCTGAAATCTCACAATGTAGGCTACCTTCCAATAAAGCTCAGATCTCAGCACATGGGGCAATAATCTCAGCTTGTGGACAGCAGATGTGGCATGTCTATTCAAGGTTTTGTGTTCCTTGTAAGTGTGAATCTTGATTCAAGAGAACACTGGGTAGGCAAAAACAATAAGATGTATACATAGCATGGCCAGATTGTCTTGAGTTCATAGAGGAGAGAAACTGTAAAGATGCCAGGAAAACAAAAAAAGAGATTCACCTTTCCACAAGCAAGATCTAAAACTGCATCTCCAGGTTTTGTGTACCGCTGAATAAGAACACTCTTGATCTGCCCAAGTCAAAAAGGACTGAATGAGATTTTGCTACAGGAGGCACCCAGCAACTCTGAGCAAATTGTATCTGCCAGCTTTGAGATTAAAATCCTGACAAAAGGAAAGCTTTGCAGACAGTCCTTCAACGCCTGTTGAAGGAGGCTTGGTGCGCTGGTTAGGTTCTGGACCTACCCAATTGTTGAGCTTTTTCAGATAGATTATAGGACTCGCCTCCCGTTCCTCACGAGTCTGATTGGTCCGAGCACTGTAATGCTCTGCAACTTTTCTCGCCAACTTTCTCGGCTCCCCCTCCACCCCATCTTGATCTCCATCACCTATATCAGCGAAGAAAAAACAAGCTTTTACTAAGGGGTTTCGCACCATATCCTAATGCGGGCAAGGATGTCTGAATTTCAGGAAAACCCTAAGTCGCGAATCTGTAGTGTCCATGAACTGATTCTTCGTATTTCAGTCGATTGCGAACTAAGTAGCTAAGAAACAGCTGAAAAGATGATTGGCGCGTCTTGGCCGATGTGAAACCTGAAGAAACAAAACAGGAAAATGTGTTTCAGGGTTATTACGGCGGCCTCTCTTGTGCATCGAAAAGCTCATCGCTACTCCCTCCGCGCTTCACACCACTCGCATGAATGGTGTCTATGCTCACAAAACCTTCGAGCCCAGTTCTGTGATGATTTATAACTTGCTAATCAACTTCACCCAATGCACCAATACGATTGTGTCGTAAGCTGCACTTCCTACGGCAGGATCTCCTTAGCGACAGCACCAAAATCCTCCAAACAGAGTCCGAATCCTAGAAAATCTTTGAACGCTGGCAGGCCCGTGAGATAAAATTCTTTGATACTTCACCTAAATTGAATCGAAGTCAAAACTAAGAAATCGTTACATAGATCTGTCGAGCGCACAAATCTGTGTACGGAATGAAGATCCAAGTGCATCTTGTTTCAATGATTGATGATACCTGTGGAGTCTGGACTCTGCACGTCTGCCCCTTGTTAGGGCTAGGATATGATTAGGGTTTTACAGAATCTCTAGAACGTTTCAGAAACAAGATTGACCAGATACTGCTCGCTTGCTCTCCATCGATCAAATCATCTTTCCTGGATTGCATCATCAAATTCTCTATGCTTTTGCCGTTGATTCTCAACTCTACCAACTGTGACCACAGTGGAGAACGGCATCCCAGTAGGTTGTTCGAGTGTGATTACAGATTAAGGAATGGAGTTTGTGTCTAAAATGTTTGAATGCTCATATCTGCATATCGTCAATATTGTTTGTCCACTCACAACCTTGGAGACTTCTGCAGCTTGTTCCATGTTCGTGTCACAAGAAACTGCAGTTCTAGCAAAGGACTTATGTATCCTCTACTGTAAATTTTCCGAAGGAGTACACAAAACCAATCTCTTTTGCAAGACATAGCTGGATGATTGGCAATCACTATTCCACTACCAAAAAAGTTCAGGATTGCCTTCTGAATTCTCTCATTATGCTGGTCGGAGTAACCCTTCCATCCTCAGTGGTCAAGGTTGCTGAGGTTGTCCTGCACAGATATGGTGACAGCACCAATAGTTCTTGGGTCTGTGGTGGCGTGGTTCATGTGAGCTTTTCTGAAAGGCTTGACGGCAAGCCCATTCTGTGGATTCTTCACAAAAATTCTGTTTCCATTGATAAACATGGTGTTTTCAAAATTGTAGTACCGCAAAATAAAATCATCCATCACTCACAAGTACCTACAGCAAAAACATGAGCTTTGCATCACATAAGCAGATCTTCAACCTTAAGGAATGCAGAGGGCAAAGTAATATAAAAAATGTGGCAACCTTGACAAACCCCCTCACCTCAGGAACTTTGTCCCAAATTTCATCAAGGGCTTTGCAATCAAAGACCACATGTGATCAGGATTGTACAGTTGCCATAGCAATAAAACCAATGATTAGAGATTGCATACTGTATCTGGTTGAAAACGCACACCAATGCAAATGTGTCTATAGTGCTTGTGGCAATTGGATATGTGAGTCTTATACAAGGTTTGCATATGCTCACATAGATTCTCGGAAGTCAAATGATGGTCAAACAATGTATACTCAATGTCCTGCACCTGCAACTTCTCACATGGCTGGCAATGATTCCGCAGTGTCATGTGTAGGAACACAGCAGTCACAGATAAGGCATGGTCTTTGTAGCACTGTAGTTACATCCATGCCATCTCTTTTATAGTCTGGCACTCATAATAAGTGATGATCTCAAAGACATAAGCAAAGTTGACATGCGCTATTGATGAGAAAGAGAATTAGGTTTTTCTGTGGTGGACTCGGATACCTTCACCATTGATGTATTCACAAAGGGGTGATGTAGAAGGAGGACTTTGAATTGTTCAATTTGCCTCGCCATCCCTTGATCTCAGCAGATTCTTCATCACCAAGCTCAAGATCATCAAGCACTGCAGGGGCATCCACAGGGCCCATGAGATTCTCATCTTCTACTATGCTAAAACATGCACTTTCACCCTCCTCCTTTGAAACTCCCTCTACAAACATCCTGCGGGGAGTGTTATCTCTTCTTTCTACAATTCCAACACCAAAATTCCTACCGGAAATGTAGTACCACCAAGGAATGCTCAAATTTAATGCTTCATCAGACTTCCTTAATATTTAGCTTTTCCAAATCTTGAACCTGGAGAGAGACTGATAACAAATCAGAGCAGGTGTCATGAGCTTTGGACTCAATATTGTATTTAAAATTGCTTTGCATATATCCTTTGGCAGATTTCATGCTTCTACATGGCTGTATTGCAAGATCTCGCAGTTTCAAATAGTCAGGTTCAGGTTAGGGAACCTATTCTCTCGGATGTACAACTGGGACTTCCTTTCTGAGCTGTATGCTGCAAGCATTTCCTCATCCCTGCAACAGAAGAGCAAATCAGTCCGTGCTTTGCGCAGTGAGAAAGCTCCATACTTTGGCGGAATTGACGGCACAACTTTGTAGGTTTCTTTCAAAAGTTGAGGATCTGATCAGGTGACTGCACCTCCAGACTAAGTAGATAATTCCATAGTTCATGGCCCTTTATACATTTTTTTTTGGATGTTCAGGGACCGAGACAATCCTAGCACGTCTCACTTACAAATCTTCACTTGTGTTTTTTTTGAGTTATTTAACCAATTGTAAGTGCACTAAAGCAAGGTCTAAAATAACCTTTTGCATTTGAAAGGCAAGGGACAATGTATTAGGATCTGAAACTCTCTAAGAGCTTAAATGTTCACTCATTGGCATGTTTTATAATAAGTGTAGATGAGTTGCAACTGGGATGCAATTAATTTTTTTATTCCACATTATTTGTCCTTCCTTTCAAGTTTGTAAAATATATAAGTGCATTAGGAGAATTAAAAAACCAATGACATTTGGTATAAGCCAATAACAAAAGGTTTGGCCTTAAAAGGGAAACCCAAAATAAAATATGATTATCCCAAATGACCTACCTACCTAGCCTAAGAATTGTAAGTAGTGATGCCTACCTATCTTAAGACTACATACCTATAAAGCTATGTGCCACATGTCAATATTTTATTGGCCCTAAGTTGAATGATATACATTAAAATTATTAAAGATATTAAATATCGAAATAAATTTAAAATTCTCACATGTCCATTGATAATTTGTTAATAGATCATTGTCACATCAACACATTGTTGCATATGTAGTTACAACATAGTGACATGATAGTTGTAATGCAACAACATAAGTATTATAACATAGTGATAAAGTAGTTGTAACATAGTGGTAGAATAGTTGCAATGACGTAGTTGCAACATAATTGCATGAGTTACATCTAATATATTAATTCAGCAAGTCAGTGAGTGAGTGAGTGACGATGGGCCAGCACGGGCGGGCTGGGCATGGGAGAGGTTCAAGTTTATCCACAACAAGTTCAAGCATCCAGTGGATGGATGGTGCGCCGGTGGGTGCTAAATCATTCTGGCCCAGTGTGATCCGATGGAAACCGGTGTTCAGGCATCCAATGGATGGATGGTGCGCCGACGAGTGCTGAATCACTCTAGCCCAGTGTGATCTGATGGAAATTGGTGTTTAGCAGCAATTGGAAAAATATAAAGAACTGCCGGGGCGGGGGGGGTATGTCAGTTATTTCTTGGAATGGCCCGTTCCGCCACATAGGAAAAGAAAGTATGTTCCCATCATACCCAATAGGGCACGAACGCATGCTTTCCCATCACTGTGGGGCGCTTCTATGAATGAATGAATGAATCAAAGATGCCTTCCGGTTATCATACCGGGTATGCACCACTCACCTAGCGGCCGCTTTTTAAAATTTTCAAACAATCGGTGTGGCTATATAACCACGGTTCCCAAATATTCAGGAAAAAAAAAAAAAGTCTAAGAACTAGTGCGCTTTTTTACTGGTTCTTTCGTAAAACCTCTGGTTCTTCTTTTGAAAGAACCGGAACCGGTGATTCTTTGATTATGGGGAAAAAAATTCAAAAAACCGGAACCAACACTAGAACCGACCACCATTAGCGGGTTATTAGAAGGGTGGTTCTTACCATTCGTTCTCACGGTTCTCAAAAAATCAATGAACTAAAATATGGAACCGGCGGTTCTTTATATTT
>Ga0116229_10006410_pt1 | contig 18925 bp, 15 predicted proteins | sample S1TSphgellanicum_3_FD_87313 | JGI IMG/M metagenome (GOLD analysis project Ga0116229, IMG submission 87313) | Host-associated microbial communities from peat moss isolated from Minnesota, USA - S1T2_Fc - Sphagnum magellanicum MG | ecosystem: Host-associated > Plants > Peat moss > Unclassified... | reverse complement strand
ATATATATATATAATTTATGGACTTGGACTCTACACTATTGTGCACTACCAAAGACAATCAATTGATGAAAAATATGAATTCTTTGTTTAAAAATTAAGTTTCATTTGGATGAAAATATTGAATGGCATTGCATGCAACTTGAATTCAATTCAATTGAAGAAAAATGGAATGCAAATTAGTGAAGAAAGTATAGACAATTTGATTTGACCATGGTGTTGAAAATAAAACTTTAAAAAAACAAGATCCAAAAAAAACACTTTTCCAATCCTCTTTTCTTGAGAATCAATTAAATAGATTTTAGTTTGGAATTGTCATTCACAAGGACGATTTATGAAACCTAAAGCCATTCTACCTAAACTACTCCAATGAATCATTGTCACAGCATATGGACAAGGTAACTGCAAAAGGCCATTGGTTACTGCACATAAAAACCTTAGGAGTTTTTAATAGTGTAAATGAAAGGCGCCATACCTGAGGTAATTAGGCAGAGTATTTAGAGCTCTGCAATCAAGCAAAAAATGCAGATTTGTGAGGAAATCCCACAATCCCAATTATGTGGGCAAAATTTAGAGAAAGGGTGGCAGAGACAGAGAGGATTGGAAAACTCACTTGAACAAGTACATGGCTCAAACTGGTAGCAATCTTTCAAAAAAAGACAAATTTTGCTAGATTTATGAAAGCATTTTTTGATGTAAAGTTGTTTAATTTAATTTGGGTCAATTCTTTAATTATCATCACAAGAATAAGGCAACCATTTGGAAATTATTGGGCTAAATTGGTGATATGGTTGATGATTTTAGACACCCTCATAAACCAAATGGATGGCCCAATTGCGTTTCTCTTTGATGGAGATAGCAGAGTGCTTCTGCCTGAAGTGATGTCAGAGTCTTCTGCCATAGGCTTGGCCTTGATTTGATGTGAATCTCAAAGTGTGCACAATCTGTAATTTAAAATGCATTTTACTCTTATGATTTGCAAGTTGAAATGAAACAGTCTCATTTCTTCTCTCCAAAACATCTCTAGAATCCTTGCCTCCAAACCAAGCATAAAAATATTGCTTGCTGAATTTTTTTCCTTTGATATGTTTTGAGTGTGCTTATTCCCCTGAATGAAGAAGAAAAAATGTGAAAACAGAATCACATGCTGTGCTGATAGTCGAGGAGTGATGCAGAAACATCATTCAGGGAAAATCTCATGCAAATTGTACCTCAAAGGCTGTGGCAACATGCAACAGAGTGGCTTCCTCCCATGGGCATCCTATCAACTGCAAACCAATTGGCAATGCCTTTGAATCATTGCCCACCTGTACCTGCCACATACAAGCACATTCTTAGAATAATACTAGTCAATCAAACACACCATCCTGCCCTCACCCATGTATCTGGCCTCTCTTAGCTGCTTCATGGGCACAAAATGTGAACAATTTTTGTCCTTCCCATCAGTAGCTTGTTTGAGATTATGACCATTTGAAACAGGGCATGATACAAACAAGGGCTAAATGGACTGTTCCATGAACCTGCACAATTTGACATTCCTTCTGGTTGGACAAAATCCTATAAAGAATGAAGTGACCAACACAAAAGGGCAAGTCTTATGTACATGACCAGACTCACACATCTGGACATCAATATATAGTAGTTTGGTCTGAACTTTTGCTGGGTGCAACCATGCAACCCAAACTCCAAGAGAATCACTATTCTCTATGATATATGCCTCTAGGGTATAACAAGTGAATTTGAAAGCTGTTGAAGCATATGTGACAGCTGACAACTGGCCAATAACTATTTTCTTACTCTCTACCTGGACTGCTTTCAGTTAAAGTAAGGTTTCAGGACTCACCACTCTTCACTAGATCACTTTCCCCTGCACTCAAAGCTTCTGGTGGAATCACTGGAGCTGGGCAACTGCAGTGGTATGAAGGAAAACTGGAGATCTGTAGCTTACTAAAAACTGTATGCTACAGGTTGGAATGAATCTCCTTCAATGAAAGGAATGCTTATGCAGTTGTGGAACACACAAAATGACATCAATAGTCTTTGGCCTGCATATGAATATACATCACTCACCTCCTACATGTGTTGACAGAAGCATGTCAAGCCTGATCCTAAACTCATGGCATACTAGTATCAGAGAATCTGGTATATGCGTCTCACACTCACACACATCAGGGAAGAAAAAAAAGGTTATCACCGATTAAAGATGGAATTCTCAATTGCACACACTTCATGGCCTATGTTGAAAGAAAGGGGGCAGAAAAATGACTGAGAAATAAGCAAACCTCATCTTTTGATGAGCTAGAAAATCACCAGCAGTAAAACATTGAAAGAAAGACAAAGTTGCTTGAGTTTCATAGCAGAACTTTTTCAAGAAAAGATCAGAAAATCATTGTTGACAGTTTCTGCGAAATTCTCAGGGACATGCAGAGTATGCCACAGTGGCTCACAACCAAATTCTAACAATTCATGATAGGAATCATGTGGATACTTGACAAGAACTCACAGAGAATTATCATACATCATAGTCAGTCGGGAAAGCACAGAAGTGGTGGCTATATACAGCAGTTACAGGCTGAGAATATAAATTTGTCATTCGGACGCCTTCACAGCATTGCTGCATATCTGCAACCAACAGACACTTCATCGAATGAACACGACTAATGCACAGAGATATGTGCTGCTGCAATTATGTGTCACCCCAGACAACAGTGGAGAATCCTTTGTGGTTTGCAGTGGACATGTGCTTTGTTCAAAGTAGATACTAGGAGTCCAGGTAACTCTAGATTGAAACAGATGCTCTAGAAATCGCAGACCACTAGTACTTAACATCCTCCAGAAAAAGACATTGCTACCTTATCATTGACAAGATTGTCAAGATTGCAGTGATGATGCCAGTGTTGATGATCAAAATTGCAGCAATTTTTGTGTCTGACGTCCGTCTGTGAGGGAGCTCTAGTGTATGCAAGATTTCTTGATGCAGATTTAGGTTTAGGGTTAGGGTTTAACGCTCTGCTTTCTCCAAATCCCAATCTGGTGCCATTTCGGTTTTGGATTTGTCTTTCTTTCTGCTTACAATGCAACAAGTATGATGGGTCTGTGTTATGCCTATTATCGTCGTACTCTGATTTGGTTTGCAGGGATTGAGGTGAAAATAAAAAGGCTTCAATGAAGAGACATGGAGAAGCACACTGGACTTGAGGCAAGAAGGCAGACATGGAAAACTTGTTTGTTGCTTTTTTAGCTATGCTTTGGAGACATATATTGCAACAGAGAGCTGTTTTTTGTTGTCATCTTATGAGATGGTTTTCTGTGGTGTTCAGATCAGCTGCCATTTCGAGGTGGTTGAAAGATGGCAGGCAGCACAGATGATGAGAGCAAGCCAGGGGCACGGGAGGGCTCTGTGCTCTTCCAGACCTTCATTCATCTCATGTGTATGTGTCTCTCTACTGCTTCTCTCTCTCTCTCTCTCTCGCTCTCTCTCTCTCGTATCCATGCTGCTATGAAAGATTTACCTCCATAAAAGAGGCAGAATTGATGAGGCTCCTGGCAAAGAGAACAACCCAAACTCTATTGGGAAGGTATTCCAAAACTCTCAAGATACATGTAACTGCCAGATGCAGATACCAAGAAGAAAGTGCCCAACCACTATGTAACCACCTTGCCTAGAATCCCCAATTGCAATTCTTTGTTCTGGCCTGACCCAAAATGCATTCCCTTGACCTTCTTTGGAAGAACGTTTGTTCAATTCAAGAGTGGAATCTTAGGGGTGGCTTTCTTGACTCCTTGGAGAAACATAAGGCCGTGCAGGATTGCGGGGTGAACTGCTATTAGAAAGTGTCCACATCATATAAGAAGGCACTAGCCTGTAGGGTATAAGAACGTGACACTCATTGCACAGCAGTAATTTGTCTCTTTCTTCTGTCAATGTTAGGAGCAACAATGAATTTGCATGTAGTAACCCATGTCTAGAAGCAGCTCATCCAAACAATGTGGTATTATCCCTCATCTTGAAGTTGAACAGATTGTCTATTACAACTTGGACAAGGGGTGGCTGGGCTGTGTGTGGGGCAGTGTCACAGGTGAGTTCAAGGATTATCTCATTTGTCTTCAATGTGCTGGTAGCGCGCCGGCTCACTCAAGAACAATTTGGGGTATGTGGATGACTCCTGCAACCCAAAAAAGATCAAGCCTGTTAACCTAGCTATTGGGGCACATGGCCCCACTTGTAAGTGGTTTGGGGTTCAAAGTTTGAATCCCTAGGTCAATCATGCAGTCACTTTGAAAGCATAGGTGCTATTGCAGCCTGGAGGAAGATTAGATTTTCATTGGTTATTTTGATTAGGACCATTGAATGTGTTCAGCTCCATCAGGCAACAGTAAGATTCATGGGTGGTGAGATACTCTATCATGCCTTTGGTGGCGGACATGTCATTCAGACTCTTAGTGTCTGAATTCTACATTCTGGTGGAACTGCAGTTACAAGCCGTACAATTCCACCTTTTCACTACAACTATTTTGTTCATCAGCCGGGAAGGTTTTCGCAGAGGCTGCTTACGGGGTCATGTTGGGTATGCATGCTTGTTTCAAATCCTATTACAATCTTCAAAACATTTGTGTCAGGTTGAAAGTCATTGGTCACTTTTTTGGGATTTAAGGTTCAGATTTCTGATTGGTTCAGATTTTGAGGAAGGTGATGGGAAGTTTGATTAGACTTCAATAGGGGTTAGTGTCTTTGGTTGAAACCCAACAGGTTGGATATTAGATTTTGACAAATACATGTGATATTTTATGAAGTTGCTCTGGTTTGGGTGTCCATCTCTACAAAGAAGACCAGAGCCTGGGCCTGTTTTGATGGGACAATACATGGTATGTCCTTTCTCTGAAATCTGGTCATATGCAGTCATGATGTTGAGATAGCATTGTGTTGTCTTGACAATGTTGGGTACAGAACAGGATCCTCAGAGGCAGAGAACAGCTCCAGAGTATTGGCAGTGGCATGGCTAACATTGCCATGGGGAGTCATCTCTTCACTGATATTATACAACTTTGTGATGTGGTGGCAAGGCCTTGACTTCTCTCAAGATTATGCTCGCTCTATTTTTGTACTTGGTAAACTTCTGCACTACTTACATGCAGTTACATATTTTCTTAAGACTTAACACTCAGTGAGTTGTTGTCAAGTCAGTGTTAGTGCCAGTTTTGACGTGGAAACTAATCTGTCATATATTTTTCTTGGGGCATAGAACAGGAGTGGCAGCAGTGTTGGAGCTGGGGAGTGAGCCTTTGTATATTCTGGCACAGCATTTATTGTTGCTTCGCATACGTGTGGGCATTGAAGTAGTGGCCACCTTGGCACGATCCCTTGTCACTTTCATCCTCCTTATTCAAGGAATAGGACTGGTGACTACTAGCACCCATTTTTGCATTTCTAGAGTTTCATTCTGACCTGGTGTGATGCAATTTGTTATGAGGTTTTCATTTTCAGCATCAAGACAGCATGCTGGTTGTTAGGGCTCACCAGGTTTCACACCCACCTTGCAAGTGTCACACCATGTACCACAAATGCATTATTCTATATAATGACAGGGATTGGTTAGGTCACCCTGTCTTCAAAGTCCAAAAACCTAGGTACTTTCTTGTCTCAGTGGAAGGATTGTGAGAAAATGTGAGCCTTCTACAATACTGTAATATCTGGAAGAGTGAAAGTGGCACTTGTTAGACTGACATTGTCAGTCTGCCTTTTTTTCATCTCAAATGATAAGTCTTGCGGCAGCAAAGCCAAGGGCGGATAAACTGAATCCCATTTGAACTCTGATGCTAAGCACCTGCAATAGAAGTACTGGGATGGTTTAGCAACCAGGAAGCCAAGTGCTGCCAGTAGTAAATCACAGCTTCCAAGGAGAAAACACTGCCTACGAAAGAGTCTCTCATCATGCCTGGCATCAATTTTGATTTTGAAAAGGTTTAGCTGTTCGGCTTTCTGCTTTTACTTCCAGGGTGGAGGCCTACTATTTGCATATGGGCAATTAGCATATGGAGCATGCTTGCTTTTGGGCTACTGGTCCTACTTTCTCATGTTCCATGGCAGCACAAGAAAGTCTAATCTCAACCTCTTCCCTTTCAGGTATGGTTCCTTATAAAGCTAGGCTATCCATAAATTGCCATTAGCTGCTAAAATGTGGGCACATTCACATCAGGTTGCACTGATATGTAATGACCAAGGTTGGTAGCCTAGTAGTGGTTGGGAATGTTACTTGTGATAGTCAACCCAATTACAACAGGTTGGATTGGTAAAGCAGTGGTGCAAAGCATTGGAATTTCAGTTGTGGAGCGGCTTGGGCAGCCATGGTGACAGCCATTTTGAAAGTGTCTGCCTCCAATAGGATGTACTAATAGGAGTGAACAAGCACTTCATCAAGGTTGTCTGTCAGCAGTCCAGACTTCTTGTATCCCATCCACAAGGTCCCTCACAGTGCTTGCATGTTCACTTTTCAATTAATGTAGTGACCAATAAAACTGTGGTAATTTCAATGCATGCAGGAAGCGTAATGGAAAACCCACTTTTGATGTTGGGCTTGTCTTCTTGTGTGGCACCTTCACATTTCAATCAGTGCAGAAACTGGTGCTGCAAGAAGGCGAAAAAGTTGTGCTGGTTCTGTTTGACACAGCCTATAACCAGGGCATATATGGACTAGTCGACAAGCTAGGCATCTTTTCTTCCTTCTGCCCTTCCTATGTTCAAGGCCGTTTTTTAGCTGCTGTGGTGGGAGAGATACTATGCCATGCGCCTTTTTCATGAATGTTTAGATTGGCCTTAAGCTCTGTTTTTATGTGCTTTGCATATCCTTTGGTCAGTGTGTATCTGCCATTTCCCAAAACTATTTTTTGGTAGTAGCTCAGAGTGGAGTCAGGTCTGGAACTGCAGGTAGCTTGGTGGTGCGGTCAGTGTTCCAACCTTTTGAAGAGAGCACCTTCACTAGTTTTGCCAAGGCAGTATCTGGTGCAGGTGATGGTTTATCCTTCATCCTTTCAATGACTCCAATGTTTCATTCTGCATGTCTTCTAGCAGTAGCATTAGTTTCACTCCACATACCTAGGCAGGTGCCCCTTGGCCACCTTCACAGTAGAGGTCTCCATTCCTACTAGGTGTATGGCAGATGCTGTCCATTATAGTTCTCTTGGTTACAACGAAGTTGACCAGGGCAACCAGTTACAAAATTGAGGCAACCAAGGGATTTCTAAATCTTGAGGGAAATTTGCAACCAGTTGAAGACATTTCCAGATCTGAGCAGTAGACACTTAGTCACACTTGATGGCTGTAGTCATCTGTCCATGTAATCCTCTAGTTTGTTTCCCAGGTGTTAACCTACATTAACATGGCATATTTGTTTAAACTTCTTCTCACAGATAGAACTACCAGAGAGACACATGGCATGGAACGCACTCTTTTGCTGGCCATGAAGTTTGTCAACCTAATCGGTCAGCAATTTTTCTCCACATCTGCCTCAACAACAATTTCATGATCCTTGCAATGAGCTTGAAAACTGCCTACTTACATTTGCTTTGTTGTAAAAGACATGACTTGTATTAATCACCTTCTATAGTTCTTGTTATGCATTGGAACTCCTTGTACATGAAATTGCATGTGTTCCTTGCAAACAGGGCTGGTCTTTGTCACCTTTGGTCCAAGCTATTCATATGTGCTGCTGCGTTTGATCTACTCCCAGACATGGAGTGATGGTGATGCTACCGCGGCCCTGGGTTGCTACTGCATCTATGTGTTTGCCCTTGCACTCAATGGTGAGTTGTTATATACAACCTCTGAAGAGTCTGTTAACTCTTGTTCAGGTCACTTAACTCATTGTCTTCTAACAACAGTCAACCAAGTCAGGCATATTTTGTTGCATGACTTTTGTGCAGCAAGCCAATCATCCCATGATGGAGCATAGAAGTCTACCCAGCTTTATGGCACATAGGCTCAGTAACAACTAGTGTGATCCAGAGCAATGTGTCTGCAGTTGGTCTTCAGGGGTTCTTTTGGGGTCTGGTTTGCTCATCCATACTTGATGCCTCTGTGGTGGCAGGCACATCTGAAGCATTTGTACATGCAGTGGTGACAAGATCCCAGCTGCTGCAATCAAGTGCATGGATGCTTGTCTTTTCGGTGCTGTACATGTGCCTCAGTGTGTTGTTGACCAGGGCAGCACCATCAACAGGCATCATTCTGGCAAATGCCATCAGTATCCTCCTATTGATGTTCTGCAAGGAAAAAATGTGACATAGAATTCAATAAGTAGCTTTCTTTGGACCTTTCAAGAATTGCACCTTGCAACTGTTTTGCAGATTAACTGGTCAATGCCTTCTTTAGACATTATGCATGATGGCAATCCCATGACCATTTTCAGACATGGCACTTCGCACCATTTATTCACTTACTTTTATACAAAGCTTCTTCAAGGTGAATACAACTTCTGCTGAACTGCTTTTGTTCTTTCAACATACTCATTTTTGTGACATGAACCATGGCATGGGTCCAAGACCAGTGCATGCAAACAAGTTGGAAATTCATTCTGTTCTTTCCCTCATCTGGCAGTCTCAGATTTATTTCAGTTGGCTGATAGAGATTCATCTATTTTTGACTCTTCTTTTTTTTGGCAGGATCTGCCAACATTCAGTTTATGGCAGGCAGTGCCAAACTGGAGAGTGCTGGGGGTGCTGGCCAGCTCTGCTTTGATAACTCACTATTCCAATGTTTGGGTAATGGATCGAGACCATTTCTTGCCGACAGCAGCTCTTCATGTTGCTGTTGGTTTTTCTTGCCTGGCCATCTTGGTTGCCACAGTGTATAAGTATGAGAGATCCTTTTTAAGAGGGCTCACTGAAGTTTTGGGAAGTAGATCATAGTTCTTATTTCATGGGCATCTGTGTTCCTCCCTCAATTGCATTGTCCTTTTAGTGAGTGTTACATGCAACGTCCCTGCAGATTGCACTGAGAACACTCAAAATATGGAAATTGGTAGGCTTTGTGAACATTCACCTCACATGCGGGGGTTATCAGCTGGATCTGATGCATCCTTTTGTGAGATTTGCATACCTAGTTGAAAAGCACAAGCAAGAAAGTGTAAGCTTTCTTACACCTTGTTATAAGCTGCAGACAAGTAATTGCTACCATCTTTTGCACATTACACCTACTGTAAGGCAGGTTCTTGATTTGGACTAACCAGTGGGAACAAGCTGCTCTGGCTAGCCTTCCAGCATGTTTGCCACCTCTACTAACTTGGAGCTCAAGTTGACAGAGACATATGATAGCTTCTCTCCTCTGGTCTTCCAGTCCTTGAAGCTGGGGGATCAGTAGCTATTGTCCAGATGTCAGCTCCCTGCTCCAACCTCTGGTCTTTCTTTGCTTTAATATGTGATTGAATTCTCGAAGCTCTACAAACTCTTGAAGTCCTGCACCAACTGGAAAGAGAGAGGATCCAAAAAAGTCAGAGACAGTGAAAGATAACTTCTTACACTTTGTCATGGTGGGTATTACTGTCACTGTGCACAAAAAAAGTGAAGGTGCCAATGATACAAAGGACCTTTTTGGGGGGGAAATGGGCCCAAGTCTGGCACATTCTGAGGAAAACAAATCTGAAGTCACCGTATCTAGATGATGTGTTTCAACATGCTGCCAAACTGTGGAAGGAATCCTAAATTTATCTATCTTCCTCTCTGATGTCAAATTTGGCTAAGTCCCCTTGTAGATGATTTACCAATCCACGTGCCTCAGAAATTTGAGAAAAAGAAACACTCCAAATAACCATTGATACAAAACTGATCACAGGGCCACAGAGCAGATCCTGACCTACCTCCCCTGGGACCAAACTTAAAACTGCAGATGTCGTTAACACAATAATTCTCTTCATCTACTTCACGCAAAGAAATTTGTTCACAACCAAAGTTCCTCAAAGCTCTTCAAGCTCTTGAAGAACCTGAGTACGGTTGTTCGCCATCGTGCAAATCCAGCAAAGAGGATCTCTCTCAATTGTACAACCCTACTGAAAGAGGGTCTCTCCCTGTCCATGGCCTCTGAGAACAAACCCTGGGGTCTACTGCGGTGGTCACAGTCATTGTTCCTTTTCGTCTTCAGAGGTGCGCAAAGGTAGGAAGGAGGAGAAGAGAGGAGTGATGCGGAGGGTAGGGGAGGAGGCAAAGTGGAAGAGTTTTGTGTTCTTGCGACACGACCTCTTACAGCTTTTGTTCTCACACCTGTGATGATCTCTGGTGTCGCATCGTGTATACACTTTCTTTCCTTTGTCTCTAGCAGACTCTTGAATGTGCGTGGTTTTTTTTCCTTTGGTCTTTCCTTCTCTTGCTCGGGTTTGCTTCGGCTGGACTCGAACTTTAGACCTCGATCCAGCAAGCTTTGAGAACTATGAGTAGTATAGGAAGGTAGACAACCCTAGCATTGGCATGGAAAATGAAGCAGCAGATGATAAGAAATTCTTCTCTCCAAAGAGTGGAACCCTAATGACCCCAAGTATAAGGGATGAGTTGAAGCTTCAGATATCTCATGCTGTGTGTCATTGTTTTGGTTTGAAATTCTTCATGGTCTCCTTGCTTTCATAAACTATTTTCATGGATTCTGCATGCTGGGTTTGGTTGAGTTTGAGTGGATTCTTCACTATGTACTCACATTTGAAGCAGTCTTTGCTTTGCTTTGGGACGGGTGCTGCAGGCAGATGTGGTAATTGCAATTGGAAGTCCAATACCTCAGACACTCTATCCCTTTTTGGCAGTGCCTCTGCTCATTGTTGGTCTTGTGGTGATTGCTTCATTCTTCATGTAAGGCTCTGTGTTGCTGGCTCTTACTATTGAGTTTGAGTTTCTCCAGAGTCAGATTCAAGGATCATTTCTGTACTAGCCTTATAGCTGATGCTTGTGTCTCTGACTGGTGCAAGGAAGCTTGTGGTGGCTGCATTTTTTGATATTGTAGAGGACATTGCTTCTGAGTGTGGACTTACATGATGAATTTTCTGTTTGTGTGCTTGAACAGCCATGAAGCAACCACCTCCAAGTTTAGCTGTAGTTTAAGTCAAGAATTTGCAACAGTGGGGACAGAATCTCTATTTCTGGTTTGTTTCATCTTTGTTGCTTGTACAATACAGGCATGCTTGTTTTAACTTCAATGTTTAGTTCAAATAGGAGAAGCTACAGCATCTTCTGTAGTTCAATGCACCACATAGGAGTATATTAGGAGGACCAACAATGTGATTAATGTGGTATTGCACCAGAGTACATTGCTAGCTGTGTTGGGCTACAGAGGTGTGCTTAAAGGTATTTGAGGGTGCAGGAGGCTCCAACCACTGCTCTCTATGCATTAGATGTGCATTTCTTATTTTGCCAGGACATATGAAAGAGTTATGGGTGAGGAAGTACCTATGTGCATTTGGGCTCTAAACAATACACAGAACTCTAATGCTGGATGAAATCATTCTCTGATATAATCTAGAGTGGCTGTTGGTGATTTGCAGGGTTTTGGGATGCTATTTCTGCCTCTTCTTTGGACAGGAGTTTATTTCTGCTTCAGTGCAGTTGCCAGTGGATGATTCTTAATTGCTCTTTTGAAGCAATCAAACCCTGTGGGTCTCAACATGGAGTATGTTTGTGCAATCAAAGAAACTCTCTAGGTGGTTGAAGCTCATCACACAGGGTGCACTTAACTCGAAATCTGTGAGCTTGGAACAGATTCCTGATGGCACCGATTTTCATTACCAGATTGCCCTGATTCTGAAGAGACTGAAACTCAGTGATTCACTTCACTCACCGCTTTCACACCATTTGCAGGACTGGAAGTAAAACACATCCCAGATTTGTTTCTTATAAAACTCGGGCTCCACATGGTCATGCACTACCAATGACTAGCAACTGATCAATTGACGAAAGAAATGAATTGGTTTCATGGAAACCAAGTTCCATTTGAATGGAAATATTGAATGACATTAAAGTTATCCAGAAAGGAATACTGGGTTTTAGCCTCGCTTTCCTCCTGACTGTCCCTCTCATCTGCCCCTTTTGAGCTATCCATAAAGTCACTGAAAGACTGGACCAGCCCTGAAAACACAGGATTAACTTTGCAAAATCTAACCACCATGGACACTTCTCTAACCACTGGCCACTTTACTTTCATGGCCACAGACCAGGGACCAGGGGGTGAAGTAGGTAAGGCCCACCCACCTAGTTAGCTATGAGCTACCTACCTGCCTAAGAGTACTCATAGGCCACTTACCTATCTACCTGAAAGCTACCTATAGTCTACTTACCTATCGACCCATGTGTCATTTAGGGATTACCTACAGAGATATATAGGGACTACCTAGATGGCATATAAGGGTTACCTTGGGTCTCTTCCTAAATTAAGGGATACCTAGGGATTACTTGTAGGGTTATGTAGGGGGTTATTTAGGGGACTATTTTGAGGGTTGTGTTGGGCTATTTAGGGGCCATTTAAAGGGCTTTTTAAGGCCCATCATAGGGATTGCTTGAGTTAGGGGAGACCTAGAGAACACTTGTGGGGTTAGCTAGGATTATTTAGAGGTTATGTAAGAGTTCTTTTGGTGCTACCTACAGACTACCAAGGGACCTTTTTTGGGTTTACTTATGGGGTTATAAAAGGGTTACTTAGGGGGCTATATTGGAAGTTGTTTTGTGGTCATTTTGGGGGTTATTTTTGGGCTAATTAAAGACTATTAAAAAAACTAGCTATGGACTTCCTAAATTAGGGGATACCTAGGGATATCTAGGGGATACTTATAGGGTCACATCTATGTGCTACCTAGGGGGGCCTACTAAAGAGACTACCGAGGGACTTCCTAAATTAAAGCATATCCCTTTGTTGTACTTATAGGGTTACATAGGGGACTACTTAGGAGCTACTTAGGGGATACTTAAGAATTAATTAAAGATTTACTTTGGTTAGGGTTATCCATATAATACAATCTAAAAGGCTATTTAAGAGCTATCTAAGAGGGATGTTCTAAAATCACAAAAGTGCTTACTTAAATTAAGGGATATTTAATTATTATGTACAAGGTTATTTAGGTGAAGGGTTACTTAAGGTGTTATATAAAGCTTACCTACACATATATAAAAGTTACCAAAATCTTAGTCCAAAATCATAATCTAAAACCCTAATTGTATCCTTGCTCCTAATCCATAAACCCAAAAATAAAAATTAATGCAGATCTAAAATTTTAATTGTCAACCTAATGCAAAAGGTTAATCCATGACCTTTGTTTTAACCCATAAGCTTTGTCTTATAGGGTTGGATTATATAAATGGAAACACCTCACACATTTTACTTCTTTTCATTTCACTTGTGAAAGTTATTGCCATTTGGAGATCATGGCTTCATCTTCAAGTTATGGTTTTAAATCTATGAGAGATGGTTTTAGCTCCTCTTCCCCAAGTGATTATGAGATCTTGGAACAATTGTTTGTGGACATGGATAAGCAAAGGCGATGTGCTTTTGCATGTGCAATTGGTGTGACTAAGTCATTTCACATGTTCAATGCCAATGAATTGGAGGAGGGTGCAGGTCAATTAATGGACCCATGTGTGGGAGTTTGAAATGTGTTCACTACTATGTGAACAACACTAAGGTTGTTCAAGATGTTAACCAATTTCACATTGGTAGAATTTGATGAATTAGAGGCGTTAATGTTGCCCACCGTTGTAAGCCATGAACAATCTATAGGTGGGTACCACAACTTAGCTTCAAATTAGAATTTTGATTTTAAATGTTTAGGTTTGGGGTTTTGGATTATGCGTTTCATTGTAAAGTTTGGATTAAATAATTAAATTAGGATTTTGAATTGTATGTTTAAACTAATGTTTCAATTTTAGGGTTATGGTTTTAAGGTTTGGATTTAATAGGTTTTGAGTTAAGAATTTATAGTTTTGGTATAGGGTTAAAGTTTTAATTTAGGGTTTGGATTATAGTTTTTGTTTTAAAATCGAGATGTGAATTTTAGTTTTAAAGTTTGGGTTAGGTTTTTTGTTTAGGGTCAAGATTAGGGTTTTAATTTTAAACTTTGAATGGAGTTTTAGTTTTAAGGTTTGGGTTTGTGTTTAGGTCTTTGTTTAGGGTTTGGATTCAAATTTTACTTTTAGACTTTGGATGTGGTTTTAGTCTTAGGGCTTGGGTTTGGGTTTTAGTTTAAGGTTTGGTTAAAGTTTTAATTTTAGACTTTGGATTAATGGTTAGGGGTTAGTGTTTTAGTTTTAAAGTTTGGGTTTAGGTTTTAGTTTTAAACTTTGAACTAAGGTTTGGGTTAGGTTTTTAGTTTTAAATTTTTTATTAAGGTTTAAGGTTTTGGAGTTTGGATTAGGGTTTAGGGGTTAATGGATGGTGGGTGTTTTGTTAATGATCACTACATTTGCATACGGCGTCCTTCAAAATTGAACCCTAAACAATGCCTTCTACAATTCATTTTGTACATGAAACATGATAATGTTTACATGTATAATGTTTCTTTTATGGAATTAGTCAAAGATTGTAGTTCATGATGATGCCATTTTCATTACATCTTGCATCAATGATGCAATTGGAAATGTGATTCAATAGCCCATTTTTCGTAAGAAATTTGTGTTAAACACCACCATACCTAAGTTCCAGGGTTACATTAAGTTGATTAATGGAAAACTCATCAAAACCCACAAACTTTGGAATAATGTTACTCAAAACATAATTCAATGGACACAAGAATATAACCTCAATGAACAACATTGTGGTTATTGATCATTGAGGTTTATTCATCTACCTAGATTCTGGATATCCAAGATCTTACCATGATGTTGCCATATTGCACTAGTATAACATTAGTTTTTTGTGCATGATGATGAGTACTTTGAGTATTTGTTGGTGGACCTTGGCTATTTGGGCAAAAAGATGTTCATCATAAAGAGAATTGGGAGGTGCGAGGTGGCCCTCAATGCTAACCAAAATGCTAGCAAGGCCTACAACACAATGCATGTTAGGTATAGAGTGCAAATGGTATGGGGGATAAGTGGTTTGAAGAAAAATGGAAACAATCAATGAAGATATTTGATTCCACAAAACCAAAATACACATCCTTATTCAAAGCTACACATATATTGACAAACTTTCTACACAAATGCCAAATGGACTTCACATTTTAAGTAATAAACAAACATATACACAACTATGCTAACCATGGGTGGGATGGAGATCTCTAGTTCTACAAGTTGAAAATCTCATTAACCTTTTCTTTGAACTCCTACTCACATATAATCCAAAATCTTTAGTTACTTTCAAGTTATTGATTTAAATTTTGTTTGCCTTGTCAACATAATCTGTATTTGTGCTTGGAATAAAACATGGCAATATTTTGAGTCCATTTCCATAGTGGATGCCATATGTTCGATGCTTTGTGATTGGTTTTGCAAATAATCCACCTTCATCTTAGCCTTTTTTAACAAAATGAATGTAAATGGTGAGTCTACTATTACACAAGGCTCGTGTGATGGAGTCTTCAAATCTACATACATAGAAGGAGGACTAGATGCAACTATAGATCCAAGACTAGATGGGGTTGATGAATTGGTACTATCAATTAGGATTGTCAACATTTCAAGACATTATGCATGGCATGGCCGTCCATTGATTTCAAGCGTGTTAACATTTATTCATTTTATGACACAACTTTCTCCAAACCTTATTCATTTGATGTCCCTATTTTCAATCCCCTTAATGTTTCCCACAACCTTTCTTTCAAGGTTTCCTCCTACAACTCAAAACTTGAATAGTCTTTTTTTGTATCATGCATACACAACCTTCCACATTATGAAAGGAATCAATTATGTTACCTTGGTCTTATCCTTGCCATAGATAGCAAAATGATGATTGTAAGTAGCACACATGGGTATCCAATTGAACAAATTCAACAATTTGTTAGGCTTTTTTCTCCCACTATAGTGCCTTTGCCACATGAATATGGAAGCAGTTTTCACTACATTGAAAACCTTCCACTCCAACATAATCAAACCCATCCATTCATGAATTTCACACATAAACATCCACACAATTCCATTCTCGGACCTACCACATTATTTATCTATGTGCATATATGTCCCAATTTCATCTCTACCATAGTTTCCTTGTTAGATAAATTCCTTTTACGTTTTTGGCATATTTCCTCTTTATGTCTACCTTTGCCATATTCCAAACTTTGTCCAAGCACCATAGGTGATCGATTTGATCATGAGGGTATTTGGGATCAACAAAAACACCATCAAATTTGAATAAAAGATCATCAACAAAATTTGCATCAAAAGGTTTTACACTTGTAGTTTACTTTTAAGATGTTGAAACATTAAAGTGGATAAAATGATCCAAAATTATTAGACTAACAAGAAGACAATCATTTAAACTAATGAAGAAAAACAACAACCTTGCCTCAAATCTAAACAACCAAATCCCCATATGTGATCTAGGCTAAGGTGTTGTAATACAAGGGTTTAAATGGGATGAACAAAAATTATTATGTCAACATGATGACAATGATCAAAATTAATCAAGAAAAAAAATAAAAGCCTTGGATCAAATATGATCAACAAAATCCACATTTGTGATTTCAATTATGTTCAAGTATAAGGGTTTAAATGGGACAAGGAGAAATTGCTAGATGGACATGAACTTTGAAGCAATGATCAAAATTAATCAAAAGAAACAACGTTAATAAGATTTGAACAATAGAATTTGCTTCCATGATTTGGGTTCAAGTGTTGAAATGTTGGGGTTTTACATGGATAGAATCTACAAGATCAACATCAATACAATCATCAAAATGAATAGAAACAACAAGAAGCTTGGATCAAATCTAATCAATGGAATTTACAAAGGTGATTTAGGTTAAAGTGTTGAGGTATTAAAAGTGAAGAAAGCAATCAAAATTGATCCAAAAAAAAAAAACCTTGGATCATATTTGATCAACATAATCCGCATCTTTGATTGGGGTTAACATGTTCAACTATAAAGGTTTAGATGGGATGACTAAGGATTATGAGACCAACACTTAAATATTGATGTAAAATGATCAAAAGAAGCAACATATGCCTTGGGCCAAAATTGATCAACCAAATCTTCAATCAACATTTCAATGAAACTGAAGTATTAGGGTTTGGATGGGGTGAATGGAAACCACCAGAGCAACATGAGACAATCATCAAAACTTGTTTACTTGTCATCAAGATAAAAAAATCATCACCAAAAGCATCAAGATGGGTGGTTATAGGATTGGATCAAAAAATAATCCACATGTAATCCAAATGAAATGGCCATTTTTATTAATGATAATGAAATCATGCACTTAAAATAGGTAGCAAGGTACACTGACATTTTTAGAAATCTAGAAGCAAAAATACATCCTTGTTCCAAATGTAGATGTTTGGAATTTTTCATGTCCCAAAATTATCAAAACCCTTAACCCCCTTAACCTTCTATTTTTCATTTTCCAAAACCTCATTTCCATCAACCAAGAAAAACTAGTCATCAAACATGGCAAAAAATCTATCTAAACACCACATTTCAAATTCTATGTAGTTTTTAAAAAAGGATGTATAAAGGTTTTTTTGAGATATCATTTCCCAATAATTGAAATTATTGGTTTTGATAATTTCAAGAGCATTCCATGATGTTGTTTTCCTTACAACAATAGACAATTCCTTGCTTACTCGGTGAAGGTGCCAAAACATGGAAGGATTGATTAATAGCAAATCTGGCAAAATGTGTTCAATAGCCACAAAATTTGGGATATGTGACAAAAGAACACAAAATGCATATGAGATTTTAGTTTGGAGGCTATAATTTGAAAATGGAAAACAAAATTTACCAAAAGATTGGGATTTTAGGCTCGGCTTTAATTCAAATTGCTTTGAGGATTATGTTAAAAATTGACCAACCACCAATTGCACTAGCTCACACATTTTACAACAAAGAATGGAAAAAAACCACACTAAATTCTAATAGTAATAGAGCAACATACAAGGAATTTTTTGGGTGTTTAGGAACCGGCTTTTGTAATGTTCGGTGGTTTTTTTTTTTGAATTCTTGATCCCCTCTACTTTGGGGGGCCATAACTTTTTATTTTATTCCATTTTTGATAATTTTTAATGCACCAAATGTGCCAAACAGGAAGGGTTCAAGTTTTGTTTGGACACTAAAAACAATGGAGCCCTCCCCTTGGAAATGGCCTGCCATGAGCACTTAAACGTTTGGTCATCAACCATTTTACCTTATATTCCATTATTTTGAACATGAAGGAAATTAGATTTCAAACTTTATATATGGGTAAAATATAGATTCCAAAAACATTGTTACACAATTATTTTTTTAAATGGTTGAAATTAAACAACCCCAATGAAAGACCCTTTGATGAAAGAGGACTTGAATTGGGTGATAAGTCAAATCTAGTAAGGTTAGACTAAATGAAAATTGAAACAAGGCCCGAAAATAAGCCCCAAAAGAGGTTTTGAATTAAGAGGGGGGTTGGATGAAGGCTTGAATGATCAAAAATCCCTATTTTGGGATTTCATGGATGGGTTCAAATTGTTCCCCAAATGTCTTTTTATTTGGTTAGTAGTTTTTTTTTTTTTTTTTTTTTTAAATTTTTTTTATTTTTTTTATTTTTATATTTTTTTATAAATTTATTTTAATTTATAAATATAAATTTCAGGACCCTTTTTTCCTTTGGATTTTTTTTGGGAGTTCATTGTTTTTTTTCTCATGGGCTCCTTTTGGTTTTTTTTTTTTTTTTTCACTACATTCCCCACCCTTTGTTTTTTGGAAATTTCTACTATCCCCCCCCACCTCCTTTCCCCCCTTCCTCCTTTCACCCCATTTACTTCCTTCGTTTTTCTCACCCCT
>Ga0116229_10006409_pt1 | contig 18930 bp, 10 predicted proteins | sample S1TSphgellanicum_3_FD_87313 | JGI IMG/M metagenome (GOLD analysis project Ga0116229, IMG submission 87313) | Host-associated microbial communities from peat moss isolated from Minnesota, USA - S1T2_Fc - Sphagnum magellanicum MG | ecosystem: Host-associated > Plants > Peat moss > Unclassified... | reverse complement strand
CTGGTCCCCGTTCACTACGGGGTTAACATGTTTTACCATGATTTCATATAGTGAATCTGTCCTAGTTCACTCAAAATCCTAGTGAAATACAAGGTGAACTTGGCCACATCTCCTAGTAGTGAATGTTCGCATTCGTCATAATAAGTAATGTTTGAATTTGTGTAATGCATAGACCATAACTAAGGTTTCTTTTTCAATAATAGTATAATTATTTTCAATTGAGTTTACTAATCTAAAGGTCTACATAATCGATTGATCAAACTTACTAGTTGGGTTCTAAACAAATATGGCTCCTACTACTAACTGAGATGCATCTTGTGAACATGAAATTCAAGCTCCCAATTTGCACTAATCAATATAAGGGCTTATACCTACCAGTTATTAGTTTTTTCCCAAGCATTTTGGCATTTTGTAATCCATTCAAAAATTTTAGACTTCTTGAACAGTTTGGTAATTGGTGACATAATAAAAGTAATTTTTTTGATAAAACACCTGTAAAATTATGCCATCCCATGTTTACTAAAGCTTCAACCTTTTTATACACTAATACAAAAGTGGGGTGTGGTACACTAGCTTAAATCATTATGGGACCTTAAAAATGAAATAAGTTCATTACATTTTAATGATTTCACCCTAGTTAAATTTATTTCATTATAATATCACTATCTAAACATCGTGTTTCACTATTAGTTAACATAGTTCATTATTATAATTTACTATGGTAAATATGTTTATTTTTTATGTTGTTGTTTCAAATACCTTATGGTACTTTATGATATACCCTATATTATTTTAGGCTACCTTAGTTATTCTAACTTATACCCTAAGTTATTATAGGCTATTATAAATTATTTTACCTTAAGGTATCTTCATTAGCTTATTATAAGTTTTTTACTTTAAGTTATTTTAAATTAAATCATTCAATTAACCTTGCGCTACACCTTAAATTATTTTATTTAAAGTTAATATATGTTATTTCAAGTTATATTTTAAATTATTCAAGGTCATTCCACTTTATGTTATTATGTTATTTTATCCTAAATATAACAATTTATAATAATCTAAAATAAAATATAATGACTTAAAGTAAAATAACCTAGACTAACCAATAATAGCCTATGAAAAATAATCTAGAATAAAGTACAATAAAATAAATACCAATAGCCTAGAATATCCAACAATAACTTATAATAAAATAACCATTAATAGTAATAATATAATCTAAAAAAATAAAAAATAACCACCAATAAAATAGCCATCAATAGTTACTAATAGCCCTTAATATAATAACCACAAATAATCATTAATAAAATAGCCACAAATAACCATTAATAAAATAACCACCAATAACCATTAATATAGTAGTAAAAAATAGCCTTTAATAGAATAGCCACCAATAGCCTTTAATAGAATAGCCACCAATAGCCTTTAATAGAATAGCCACCAATAACTGTTAATATAATAACCATCAATAGCCATTAATAGAATAACCAGCAATAGCCATTAATAAAATAACCACCAATAAACATTAATAGAATAGCCACCAATAGTTGTTAACAAAATAACCACTAACATCCATTAATATAATAGCCATCAATAGAATAATTACAAATAGCCATTAATAGAATAGCCACCAATTGTCATTAATAGAATAACCATTAATAGCCACCAATACAATAACCATTAATAGCCATCAATAAAATAACTACCAATAGCCATTAATAGAATAGCCATGAATAGAATAGCCACTAATAGTCATTAATAGAATAACCATTAATAACCACCAATAAATTAACCAATAATAGCCATTAATAGAATAACTACTACTAGCCACCAATAAAATAACCATTAATAGCCATCAATAGAATAACTACCAATAGCCATTAATAGAATAGCCACTAATAGTCATTAATAGAATAACCATTAATAGCCACCAATAAAATAACCATTAATAGCCATTAATAAAATAATCATTAATAGCCATTAATAAAATAATCATTAATAGCCATTAATAAAATAATCATTATAGTCATTAATAAAATAACCATTAATAGTCATCAATAAAATAACCATTAATAGCCACTAATAAAATAACCATTAATAACCATCAATAGAATAACCACTAATAGCCATTAATAAAATAACTACCAATAGTCATTAATAGAATAACCATTAATAGCCACCAATAAAATAATCATTAATAGTCATCAATAAAATAACTACGGATAACCATTAATAGAATGGCCACCAATAGTCATTAATAAAATAACCATTAATAACCACTATTAAAATAACCATTAATAACCACTATTAAAATAACCATTAATAGCCATCAATAGAATAATTACCAATAGCCATTAATAGAATAACCACTAATAACCACCAATAAAATAACTATTAATAGCCATCAATAGAATAACTACCAATAGCCATTAATAGAATAACTACCAATAGCCATTAATAGAATAACTACCAATAGCCATTAATAGAATAACCATTAATAACCACCAATAAAATAATCATTGATAGCCATCAATAGAATAACTACCAATAGCCATTAATAGAATAACCATTAATAATCACCAATAAAATAACCATTAATAGCCATCAATAGAATAACTACCAATAGCCATTAATAAAATAACCGTTAATAACCACTAATAAAATAACCATTAATAGCCATTAATAAAATAACCATTATCCATTAATAACCACCAATAGAATAAACACCAATAGGCACCAATAGAATAACTAGTTAACCACCAAGCCAATAGCCACCAATAAAATGACTAATAATAGGCACCAATAAAATGACCAACAATAATCACTAATAGAATGACCAATAATATCACAAATAACGTAAAATAATTAATAATAACATAAGGTGAAATAACCTTCAATAGTTAAAAGTAATCAACAATAGCTTCACATAGTTGAAAATAACCTAAAATGTAATAACTTATAATGTCGCAACCCTAGCTTTGGGCTCGCGACCAAGGCAAAGGGGGTTACAAGGTTGCAAGCCAAGAATGAGCCCGGAAGTCAAGGCAAAGAAGCCGCAAAGGTGTGGGCCAAGAAGAAGCTCGGGAGTCACATCACACTCCCGGGAGTGTGAGAAAATGTGAACAAGTATGAGGGAATGAACCTTCACACTCCCAAGGCAACTCCCACTTTGGGAGATGGAGTCCCGATGGACTTCCAAAACTTCAGAGAGCGATTGTAGGGGTCAAAACTCAATGGATTATGGCGTTCTTTATATCATTGGATAGCTCTTGGAACGTAGATGTCTAAAATGGGCTTGCATTGCTCATTTGGACATCTGAAACATAAGTTATGGCTAAAAGAAAGGCCAAGAGTCAAACTGCCAGTTTGACTCTCGACCATAAAAAATCGGGAATCGACCCGATTTACTTGGCTGCAAGGGGCGTGCGACATACCTTTGCTTCAGACCACATTTCGATCCGAGGTTTGCTCGCAAAGTTATGGGGCTCCAAAGTCGCAAGAGTCCCATTTGGCGCGATTTCAGGATTCCCACTCGGGAGTCCCGGGAAAGAAAAACCATTTGGATGTAGGCTTCGTGGCCAGCCATAGAGTATACTATAAGGGGGAAGGTGGTGGCTTCCCTCAAGTCTAGGCCGTGGTGAGTCTAGTGTGTCCATGTTGCCCGTGGATCGTCCTAGCACCAAAGGTGCTCCAACTATGCACTAACCATTTTGTGTGCGTTGTGTGTAAGCCTGTGTGAATGAGTGAAGCTTGTCAACTCTTCTTAGTCCCATCCGAAAGCTCCAACACGCCCTTCTACCCCTCAAAGTGTTATGAGCTAAGGAACGTGCCCCGACTCCTCCTTCTTCCGTTGTCTTCTACTTGGATTCACATTTCAATCCTTCAAGGAGTTGGGAGTGCGTCATATAATAGTTACAAATAACCTAAAGTGAAATAACCTATAATAGCCAAAATAATTGAGAATAATCATAAATAGTCATAAATAATGTAGGGTGAAATAACTTAGAACAATGAAAAGTAACTTTATAATAGCTAAAAGTAGCTTAAAAAATTATCCATTTATTAAACATATTCTTTTTCAAAAAAATGGCCATTGAAATGTTATTAAATATTGATATTCCAAAAAAGAATTGTTCAAATGATTTTAAACTTTCAAAATGAAATAAATGTAATTATGTACATTATTGAAAAAAAAAAAAAACTTTAATCATTTCATTTGGACAAAATCTCAATAAGATATGAATTTTCAAAATTTGTGTTTTTGTAATGTTTAAAATGAAGTATTTGATAAATATAATGCAATGTAACACATTATCACAAGTGTGGTGGTTTGATGGTAGGGTGTTTGCCTCCATCCTAAAGATCAAGGGATCAAACTTCACAAATGGTGTGTTTGTAGTCAATAATGGTAAGTTGACTATATATTCTTTTATGTAGTTCCCTATAATAGGTGCCTACTTAGGTTGGTTACATGGCCTATGTACCTAGGCTAGGTTTTAAACCTAGCATAGGTAATGACAATGTTAATAATTCATAGGTTGAAAATCATGAAATTATCAATAATATTAAATATTAAATAATTTAAATTTAATCGATTTCCATGCCGCCTAATTAATTAATTAGTTAGTGAAATGGTTTGGTAAATTTGTATTTCACTTGAAAATAACCTTGTTTCATTAGGTACTAATGGACCAATTCATTATTTGTTGCAACTAGTCATTCTTCACTAGGGGTTGACTAATTTCACCATTATAAAAATGTCCAAAGTCATTCAAAATCTAATGAAACCCAATGTGAACTAGGACGCATTTTGGTGTAGTGATAATTTTCCCCTCTTTAGATACTATGAAATGTAGGATGGTTCTTAAAAATACCATGAATGCACATTTATATATGTTTAGGCTAATACTAAATTCTTTACACTTGAGAAATAATTTCTAAAGTTTCTCAAGGTGAGTTGATAAGTCACTAAAAATTGTGAAGTCGTCAAGAAATATTTTCATGAATACATTAATGTATTCACGAAATGCATTAGTTATTGTCCTTTGATAAGTGGGCGGTCCATTTTTGACACTAATTGGCATCATAACCCACACAAAAATAACTTGTGTGTTGATTTTTTGGTGCAATTGAAATTTGATGATATCTTGAAAATTTGTTTAGAAATATAAACTTCATGCTCAGCAACTATGTTAATGACTTCATTCGTAAAAGGCAATGTGTAAGGATCCTTCTTTGTTGTCGTGTTGAGTTTCTTGAAATCAACACATATTTTTAACTTCCCATTCTTCTTGGGAAGAACCACTATTGGAGATAACTAAGTTGCTTCCTCAATTGGTTTAATAAAACCAACAACAAGTAACTTGTCTATGTCTTGCTTGACGATGGCAACATAATTAGGATTCAACCAATACCTTGTTTGATGAGCATGTGGTACCGTGGTATCCAATTCAATCCTATGTTGAACAATCTCTAGTGGAATACCTTTTAGGTCTTTGTATGTCTAGGAAAATACATTTTAAAACTCCTTTAGAAGCTCATTAGTTATTTTGTGATAATTGATTCAAGTGCAGAATTCACTTTGATTTATTGCATATTCTCCTTGGTGCCCAAATTGATTTTAGTTAGTTACTCCTTGACGCGTTCCCAAGCCCCTTACTAGACCCACTTGAGGGTCCACGTATGTTGAATTACGGAAAGTTGGGACTTGAGGGCCGCTCCCAATTTCCAGCACTAAAAGGGGGTAGAGGGGCGTGCTAGAAGTCCCGAGATTAGACTAGGAAGAGGGACAAATATTATCTCACTCGAATATGCATCCAAAACCAACCACAAAAGGGTTAGATCACATTTGGGAACACCCTTGGGTGTTGGGACAAGCCACGGGCACTTGGACTCATTTGACTCACCACGGCCCGGACTCGGGGGAAGCCACCACCTTCCCCCATATAGTATTCTTTGCAGCTTTCCGCCAAGGCTACATCCGAATGGCACTTTTTCCCAGGACTCCCAAGGAGGAGTCCCGAAACTGTCCCGGGTTGGAGTCCGGGACTTTGGGAGCTCATATCTCCCGGCTTCGACCTCCGATTGGAATGAGGTCTGAATCAAAGTTGTAGCTCTCCTTGAGAACTTTTCAACACCATGTTGCACTCCTTTAGTAGACGTCGGGAAGAGGTTGATTCCCGACTTTTAGTGGTCGGGAGTCAAACTGCCAATTTGACTCTCGACCCTTCTTTTGCCCATAACTTGGGCTGAAGATATCCAAATGGCACATGCGAGGCCATTTTGGTCATCTACACTTTAAGACCTTTTCATTGATATAAAAAACACCTCAATGTGAGGTGTTTTGACCCTTGAACTCGAGCTCTGAGTTTTCGAGAGTCCCGGAGGACTCTAACTTCCCACTTTTGGGGGTGTGAGTTTCATCCTCACACTTATCCCAAAGTGGGGTTGCGACACTCCTCTTTAGTAACTATCTAACCAACTATGGTTAGATCTTGTATTTGCTCTCGAGCAGGTGTTTCATCAATGATTATTTTCCCCATCTCTGGATGGAAAAAAGTTTAAAATAAGTGATATTTGATAATGTCAGGTGGGATAACTAAATTAATGGCTAAAACACATATTTGGTTCAACATGTGGTTGTGGAATCAATTCTGTTATATTATGATATAATATGCATATTGGTTTTAAAACTAATTCAATATGAATAAGTATTTCTATGGTTCTTATTGAAAATAATTCTAACTTTGTAACAAACATCACATCTTTTTTTTCATCTAATATTCCAAAATGGAAATCATAACATACTAAGATTTTTGGTCTTTTGGTTTGAACACCAAATTTCTTGGTAACATGTATGGTTCTTATTGTACCTTTCCTTATATGGTAACAATATTAGTTTCCTAATCATGGGATACTTTAGCATCTTTCAACCATTGGCGTCTTAACAACATTTAGTAATTAGAAACTAAAACATTACTATTGATGACAATAAATGTAACTTTATAGGGAATACCATGAACAAATATTTTTAGATCGCTAATAAGATTAAGTGGTTTGGCTATAGTTTGTTTTGCCATACACAGATTGTAAGGCATTAGATTAAGCTTTGTTAGACATAATTGTACTTTCATGTTCTTAGTAATGATATTAACTCCAAAACCTCCATCAATTAGCATATCATCAATAAAGTTTTTACCAACCTAGATTTGAATCATTGCAATCTGGTGATTAATGGCCATTGTTACACAAGCAGGTTTAGGTTGAAAGGTTTAAGTTGCACCAGCCAAATATGCTTAATTAGTTTGAAAATGTATCTTTTGATGTCTAGCATAATCTTCAAGAGTTGTCCCAAGCTAATTACATATTTGGTCTCCAAAACTTGAGTGCTGATGTTTCTCATAATCACCTCCAAAGTCTTCTCTAGTAATGTCGTTTGTGAAATCAACTAAACAAGTTGTTTGCTAGTAATCAATTGACTTATTGGTTATGGTAAACCTACCCAATTTGAATGAAATGGTTCATTAAACTCATTGGGTGCTTGTGATATTGAATCACTCCTTTGTAACTCCTTGATAGTATGGACAAAAGAATCACGTAACTATTCTTCAGTTTGTTAATTAGCTATTGTTTTTGCCTTCATTGGTTCACATTCTTTAAACACTTGTTGTTCTAGTACTTGGTTACATGCCATGACAACAACAACTACATTAAGAAGTACATTATATGGTTTAAAGGTTTTTGTTACTATAGTAGTTTGCTTAATTTGAAACATGTTTAGAATTTTTGCTTTTCTCGAACAATCAAATGCACGGTGTTTAGAGCTAAAACAATCAATGTAGGGATATTTCAATGATACTCTAGTTGGTTTGACATGTTTTGCAATAACTTCAACTACGATTCAACAACTTTGGTGGGAACAATAGGTACCACAAGTTTTTTTTTTCTTGTTATGATAAGTTTTTTTAGCATGGCCTATTTTACCACAATTTGAAAGTTAAGCTGTTGTTTAACAATAGTATAAGTGATTATAAACTATGCAACTAGTTTGGACTCTAGGTGAATTATCAAGGCATGGTAATTTGTTATGACCAGTCCACTTTCTTTACATATCACTTCAATTTCCTTATGCTTGATAAGGGTATTTCTTGTCATACATAGTATTGTTAGTCTAAGGTATGCTTACAAACTTGCTTTGAAAATAGTAATAAGAAACACATTAGTAGCCTTTACTTATAAACAATTAGCAAGTTTTAACAAATGTTCATAATAGACCTCTACTTGTTCACCAACTTGTTGTTGGAGGTTCTTCAACTGCATATAGACTTCTTTGTCGTCCCTCATAGTTCAGAAACATTTGCAAAATGCTTGTTCTAACTCCTCAAAAATGCAATTGTGATGATCTTGTACAAAGTTTTCGCCCCATTCCAAAATATTGTCTTGTAAAATGAAACCAAATAGGTTGATGATATCAACTTCCATAATCTCCCCATTAGCTTTGATTATTTTTTTGAAAACTGTAATGTGAACATCAGGATTAGTATCCTTCATGTATGTTGGATATTGAAATTTCGGATTGGCAATTTACTAATTGGTTCAAATCGAACTACAACTAGTCGATACCATGGTGGCATGAATATTCTTGGATCAAGTATCAGCCATCCATAAAATCCAACATGTGGATCAAGGTGTGGTCCTCCAAATGGGTTTCAGTTAAGTGATTTTCCTCCTTTTAATGATCCTCCATTAGGCGAACCTCTAGGCAGTTCTCCACCCAACTATGGATGTGAATTAGTCCTTCTTGGCTGCTAAAATAAAACATCATTACCATGGATAGGTAGTACATTGGCAATATGTATGTTAATAGGTAAAGTTGTTGCCATTTTCTATTGAACAAATACACCTTTGGGAATTAGTACTAGTTGTTTTAATCCATAAGTTAATATTTTGACCGGATACATAGTCTATTCCAATAGTTCAACAGGTGGCATCAGTTATGTTTGGTTGATATTGGATGCATATCTTTCCTTTATTCCATAAAGTAATGAATCAAGTCTTTTGATTTTAGAATAATACATAAAATATATGTTAGGATCAACGGGTACAAAAGGTGGAACTATATTATATCACATTGGATATGGTGGATATGGTACAACTCTAGGTTGTCTTGCTATTAGTGGTGTAACAAGTTGTTACCAACCTAAGTGTTGACTAACCAATGTTGGGTGAGTAACCAAACCTAACTATGAGTTGTGGCATATGTACACTAACCTATATCATTGGTTTGCTCGTCATGGTAGTGGTAGAGAACACTATGAGAATTTGCATCCGCAAAGACTAAATTAGCATGTAACTAGATTATCACAAAAACTACTATGCAATTAGGGATAAATCTACAATATGGAAATACGATGAATTAATAAATAAAATGCCACATCAAAATATTTCATAGTTGTAATTTAGTTGCACATTAATTACAACTTGGACTTTATACGGGCGTATGTGCGCAAAGTATATACGATGATAGTCAATCGTAGTTTGACCATGATCACAAGTTGCAGTGAAGTGGTTAATTTCAACTATGTTGCAATTGGTGTTGCTTTAGCATTGAATGAACAACTATTTTGCAACTAGTGTATGACGTTGATGCATATGATCATGCCATGTGTATGGTTAGGTAAAGGTCCATAACATTTGGAACTTGGAACTTGTTTGTAAATAAGAGTCAACTAAATTAGTTAGTTTTACAACTAAGTTATAACTAAATGTGCCAGTATGGTTTCACTACATAACTACTACTTGTCCACTATTTTGGAACTAGAATGTTCAACTCATCTAGAATTAGTTGTCAACTATGTGGTAATTCATACTATTAAAAGATTTACAAATTGTGCAATTCATCGAAAGTGTAAATGTAAGCCTTCAATTAGATTGGAATGGTGTATTAAAGTGTTTATGAGTATGTACATATAGATATCATTGCTTATACACTTCAAACTTTTCTAAATTAGATTATTAAATATTTTATTAATACGCGCCAATTCATTTATTGAATTAATTAATTAGAATAATTCAATTTCATAATCATCTAAATAAATAGAATTTAAATAATCTAGTAAATATTATGGTCTTATTTTTTGTGATTTATGTTCAATTGTTGTGTTAATAATATTTCATTATATTGGAATTCACAATATTATGTTGGTATACATACATATCAAACCATAGAATTTCATGAAAGATGAAAGTCTATTTTTGAATTAAAATTAAAAACAATGTTTATGTTTTATTAAACATTCAATAGAGGTGTATATATGAATATGTCTTTATATATTTCAATGTCTTCTACTCAAATTCATGTTTATTATATAATATTTCAAAATGAATTATTTGTTATTAATTTTTTAAATTATTAATTAATATGTAATATATTTAATTACCATGAACAAATTAAATAAAATAAATAATAAACCATTCATATGAATTCATTAATCAATTTTGATTAATTAATATCTAATTAATTCAGATAATACATAAATAAAAATCTAATAACTAATTACTAAAAATCAATAACTAATTATATATATTTAATTAATTAATTCAAATATTTTTAGATAAGAAACTTTGTTAATGTAGGTGATTAATTATTGAATTTTATTTGAATCTAAATCATCAATTATCAACATAATTAATTAATTAATTAATATTTAAATATCTAATCATTTAATATTCATTTTGATAATTAATTATCATCTATTTAATTCAAATAATTAAATTCTGAATAATTATGTTAGATGATTAATTATAAATTTCAAATTAATTACAAAATTAAATCAAAAAGAGCACATGTGGGAATTTTTTTTTATAGTTACAACTCAATTGCAATTAGGGTGCCACTAAAAGATTTAACCCATATATGCTTATGAAACAACTTTTTATCCTTCTATTATTGGTTTTATGAGGTGACTATACTTGAAAGTACATATGCTACTTGTGAAGGAAAAAAATGCAAAGTGTATTTCTAGATGTTAAGTTGTGTTTATAGTTGAAACCAAATAACTTTCCAAGCCATGATATGATAGACATATTTTCCAAGCTCAAACATTTTAAATCCTAGAATTTTATGTTAAATTGTCACTCATTTAAACTAACTTTTAAGGAATTAACACCATGTTCAATTTAGCAACAGAGCATCAATCATTTAAAATATTATTCCTATCGCATATGTTATCCAAATCTAACTTGCCTTAGCTCATTAGAAAGTTAGCTACAAGGTGCATTTACCTACCAAATTGCAGGCTTTGCATCTAAACCGGTAAGAAGTTGTGCTACCAAACCTAAAAGGGTTTTATAAAGGTAGAAAGTTCAACTTGGCTGCAAACCACCAGTCATTTAAAATATTACTCCTATCACATATGTTGTCCAAATTTGATTTGTTTTAGCTCATTAAAAAGCTAGCTACAAGGCACATTTACTTACCAAATTGCAAGCTCTATACCTAATCCAGTAATAAGTTGTGCTACCAAATTCGAAAAGGTTTATGAAATTCCTCTAAAATTTCAAGCTCTCAATTGTTGCAACCCTAACCTTGGGTTCGCGACCAAGGCAAAGGCTTGCAAAGGTGCGGGCCAAGAGTGAGCCCGGGAGTCATAGTTCATGTTCCTGGGAGTGCAAGAGAGTGTGAGGGAATGAACCCTCACACTCCCAAGTGAACTCCCATTTTGGGAATTAGAGTCCCAATGGACTCTCAAATTTTTAGAAGGAAATTATAGGGGTCAAAACTCAATGGACTGATAAGTTCTTTATATCATTGGAAAGATCTTGGAACATAGATGTTTAAAATGGGCTTGCACGACCCATTTGAGTACTTATAACATAAGTTATGGCCAAAAGAAGGGCCAAAATCAAATTGTCAATTTGACTTTCGACCATTAAAAGTTAGGAATTGCCCCGATTTCCTTGCATGTAGGTGGCGTGCCAAATTCTGTTGGAAAACTCTTGACAAGGGCTACACTTTGCTTCAAACCTCACCTCAATCAAAGGTTTGCACACAAAATTATGGGCTCCCAAAGTTGCAAGAATCCCAATTTTGGGAAATGACATTTGGGTGCTAGTCTCGTGGCCAGGCATAAAGTATACTTTAAAGGGGAAAATGGTGGCTTCCTCCAAGTTTGGGCTATGGTGAGTCTTGTGAGTCCATGTTTGTTTGTGGTTCTTCTATGCACCAAAAGTGCTCTAGTTATGCACTAACCAACTTATTATTTGGTTTATGCAGGTTCATGTGAATAATTAACTTGTCATTCTTCCTAGTCCCTATCCTAAAGCTCCAGCACACCCCTCTACCCCTAAAGTGCTCCTAATTAGGGAGCGTGTTCCAACTCTTTATCCTTTTGTTGTTTTCACATTTAGATTCGTAATGAGGTCTATTAAGGAGATTTGAAATGCGTCACCAACACTATCCCTACTCACTTCCATTCTTTCAAAAGTACTACAAACATCCAATCCACTCTCCCTCTTTCCACCATCTACTAAGACTAATCATTCTTCTCTTCCCAAGGAAAGTATAGGAACAAATATTGTCAAGACTCAAATTGAAAATTATGTCGGAAAAAAATACGACCCCCAATAATCCGAATTCGCCTTTTTAAATAAAAGGAAAAAGAAGGAAGTGAAGGAAGATCCCAACTCGGTGGTCAATGGAAGGTTTTAATGTTTGGTGGCCCTCGAAATGTTTTAATGTTATGTGGCCAATGGAAGGTTCTAATGTTTGGTGGTCAATGGAAAGAGAAGGAAAAACACCTTTTCACCTCTTCCTACTTTCCCCCAACAAATTCTACTTAAACCTTCATTTTTTCCATTGATATTAAAGTTTTATTTTATTATGGTTATAAGATATTACTTACGTATTTCCTTCCTTTTCTTTGACCTATAAATTATAATCACACATCTCGATGTAATAAGTCCTCCACACATTCATTGTCAATTTGATTTTGATTGAAAATATTTTTTCCTTTCCTTGAAATTATGGCGTTGTGTATGGCCACGTCTTACGAGCCTCAAGCTACACAAGTGAATGAAAAATCGGCTCTGGAGTCATCTCTAGATTTGAGATTGACATAGTGCCTTTGTGATGAAGATCTCAAACTGTGAGAGGTGCACGCTCATCTCGAAGTTGATCCCCCTGGAGTTTAGTATTATCGCATTTCTCCGAAATCTCGCACACTAGTGATTTTGTTGCAAGTCGACCTCGCTTCTAATGATGAACCTAAAACCATCTATGAAGTTTGTTACGAGATTGAAAACACTTCTATTTTCGCATGGTCTTTAATTCCCAACATTAGACACTATCGTTGGTTTTGTTGTTTGATTCGCCGACTGCCTTCTAATAACAAGGCGGACTACCTAGTTCGCACCATTCGACGCATCCTAGATTTCCTGCAATTATGAACTATCACTGTGGCATAACCCAAGACTCAACATGTAATTACAATTCTTCGTTGAACTTATCCATAATCTAAATAAATCTTTCATTCATTATGAAACTCATGTTGTCATTGCCACCCTTCACACTATTTATTTAATCATTAAGTTGTTTTGAATTAATCTTATGTTCATAAGGCTTGAAGATTGTTCTATTTTTATCGAACCTTTCATTAACACCCCTTCGACTACTTCATGAATCTCAAACATCCTTGCTATTCATTGAATACTATAATAAAACCACTGTTTTGCTAAACACCACAAATTTTGGTGTTTCCTTGTACCCCCAACCCTCTAGAAAATTCTCACTTTTAATTAGGCAACCAAGGTTTTGAAACTATGGTTACCAGCTTTTTGTTGAAGAAAAGAATTAACCCAACACTTTATTCACTAATATCATATTTTGGAAAAAAAAACAACCCCCCCACACAACCATGTGCATTCATCATTCTTCATTCTAACATGAAGTTGCTAAAAACCCCTAATAACCTTACCACATTCGAATATCCTTGATGCGACTGTTAAAAATTGAAACTACCGCACATGGTTGTGTCAATATGGCTCACAATGCTTTGTTTTCAATATCTCATTTCACAAACTATATAAAAGAGGTGTCTCCTCTTACATTTTCACATTAAAATACATGTGCCATGTTGGGATGAGCTCATAAAAGCTTAACCTCAAACGCAAAACACATAACGAATTACAAAACTTTTTTAATTCACCTACTCTTTTAGTATTCTACCTTCCTACCTACCTAGGTAATAAGTAAGTAGTTAAGTAAGTAAGTAGGTTGGAGCTATATCAACTTACCTAGCTATGGCTATGTATTGACCTACTTAGGTATATATATATATATATATATTTGTTTCAAAAATTCAATTAATATGCCACATGGTAACTTTTGATTGTGTCGTGTGTCATAATCCAAGACCATCTAAAATGAATAATCATATGAAGAATGGACATGAATATTTCAAAAAAATCATGAAAAATCCTCATAGTGCGACATGTTAAATTTTGATGGATGGATGAAAAATGACATCAACATGACGTAATGATTATAGTCATAGGGGAGTTGCATAGTAGTTGAAAAAGATTTGTTGCAACAAAATTGTAATTGAGTTTTAATGAGGTGCACTGTATATACAGTGAGTTATAACTCTTGCAACTTGTCCAATAGCATTCATAGCATATAAATATGGTGAGTTGCAAGTGTCCGATGCAATTCAAAATTTGAGTTTCAAAGCTAGTTGTAAAACACCCCTTTTTCTCATAGTGAAAGTTCTAAGTTGTTATCTCATTAATTGTTTCAGTTTATCATCCACAAAGAGATCATTTTTGAATTTAGGTCCAACCTATTAACAATATGCACAAGTTAATGCAATTTCAACAATGGGCAATGGGATTGTAATCGATATATTTTGTTGAACAAATGGTTGTTCAATGGTTCCCATAATAGGTACATTCGACGAAACACCTTGAATGATAGGTTGTGTTTGTTGGATAACAACAGGTACTACGACCGAATCACTGATTCTACATGTTGAGAACTAAATCAATGTGAAGGTCTTCGCTCCAAGTTGTGTAGCTATTCCAATTAGTTTAAAAGTTGATTATGCTCCAAGTCTACAATTTGCTTAAATTGGATCCAAAACAAAAACCAATTCAAATGTGTAGTACCCAAGAACTAGTGTTAATTGGGATGGTATAGTAGTTTTGGGAATGTAGTAATTAGGTGTTGTAGACTTCCACCTCTCTGCTGTAGAAATTATTTCATCAGCATGTTAAACATGTGCGGTGTTTTGCCCACCCAGTTGTGCATTCGGCCTTCATTGTTGGGACAACTATTGGGGTGTCAAAAATCAACCGATTGAAGGTACTTGTAATTCCCTTCTTTCCTCTTGCTATGTTGGTATATGATGAAGAGGTAAATCTACCATAACCGATTGTTGAAATTCATTATTGGGAACATCAACTAGTTGAGTTCCTTTGACTTGAAAATGGGCATTTTAAAGTTATAATCTAGTTCTATTAGACATTTTTTAATTGCAATGGACACAATTTTCTCATAGTGATTGCCTTCTAAGGCCCCTTGTGATTACTTTTGACATTTTTTATACTGAATTAAAAACAATTATCAATTCAAGTTCTTTTTATCAATAATTTGTTATAAAAATAAAAAATCATCAATGCACAAAACATTCTTAAAAAACTACTGAAATTGTTAAAAACCCAAACTTAAATTTTTAAAACAAAACAATTGTTAAAAACCGGAAAGTGTAAGCATGATTGCTTATAATTTTGTTCCATTGCACAATTGCTAAAATGTGAAGGGTTTTTTCTATTCTTCTTAAATTAAGGGTTTTTTTTAATTTTATGTTTTTTAATTATGGTTTTAAATAATGTCAAAAAAGTTGTTTCAAATCTGTGTATTGTGAAAATCAAAGACACAAAGATATAAATATTCCTCACAAATGCAAAAACAAAACTAAAATCAAGCTTCCACGGCAAGTTGAAAATAAAATTTCAAAATCCAAGGTAAACATGTTCATAGAACCAATAATAAAAATAAATAAATGCTTTCAAAAATTAAGAACAAAGAAGAAAAAGTTCAAAAGTTTAAAAAAAGTTCCAAAACTTTTTTTTTCCATTATCCTCTAATCCTCCTATTTATAACAAACATAGCACTATTTTAAGTTAAACAATCACTAGTTGATATAACAATTAGAAAACTCAAATTCAAATTACAGTAACTATTAGCCACAAATTCAAAACGACCTATTACTATTAACAACTAGTTATTGTAATAGACTGGTTATTAGTTCACTTAATCCACCGATTACCCTAACACGTGTTACTGGTTATTTTAACAAACTAATTAACTTAACATCCCGTTATTCAATAATAACTAAATTAAATCTCAAAATTATATTGCTTCACCGGTTACCAGTTCGTAATAACTAATTACTATGATGTACATATGGAAAATTTGGGTTAACAAAGTTCATTGAAAATAGAACTCTACAATTATAGTAGCTAAACCTAATGACTTGGTTACTGATGAACATGTTCAAATAGAGAAAATTGAACCATTACTAGTTGAAAATGAAAATTTTGAACCTATAGAGTATGAATAGTTAACAATTATTGACACATGGCAGTATTATTGGAACAAATGTACCTATTCATTATCATGAAGATGTATATGTTGGGTTTAACTATCTAGCTAATTACAATGATCAAAACAACACATTTACTAAGAAATATATAAATGTATGTAACCTTGAAATCTATAACATTAAAAGTTACATCTATTCATAATTGTAAGGTTGTTATCAGTTGGAAAAGTATTAATTGCATCCCTTGTCCTACCTCTTTATTCTTGTTTACTTCTTTCTACTACTAGAGGCAATGAATGTGAAAATGCTTTAGATTAGTTGAAAAGAGAAACAAGAGAGAGAAAACTTGAGAGGAAAGTTAAAGTAACCATGAAAGAACAAGTAGAGAGAAAGAAAGCAGAACATGTTCATTTAATTGGAATAATTTACATTGAACCTCTAGCTTTGTGTGAACCTATAGTAGAAGAGATTAAAATATGTGAGCAATAACAAAAAAGTAGGGAGTTAGAAAAGGAATTAAAAACATCTCTTAATTTTCTTAGATGAACTACTACTTTTACAACAACACCAGAACTATGTGTTATAGGTATTTCAGGCTCAAACTTAGAGGTTGAAATTATCCCTCAACCTATTGCTAAGGAGCAATCACCATAAGCTCTTAAATTAGAACATGTGGAAGAATAAGTTGAGTTGTAACAACCTATGAGCAGAGATAATGGAAAAGAGTTTTTCCATAAACTCTTTAAAGAAGAACTTGTTTGTAGTTTATTCCCTAGAGCCCACGATCAAGAACCAAAGCCATGATGAAGAAAAAAGGCAAAGCGTTTGTAGAAAAAACATGTTGAGAAACATGTTAAGAAGAAAACAATGTCTAAGGCGAAAGAGACCTAAAAGATGTTGTAGTGAATGAATATGGACTCAAATGAAGTCAAATTGGCCAAACAAGCTAGTTTGGAAAGCCTATTCAACTTGTAATGGACTTTGCCATGAGAGGACCTATTACAAGATTTTTTACAAACTTGGGAAGAAATGGAGGATGGGAGAATCCCATGACAAGTGCATGGTCAAGAAATTTTGATTGATCAGGTGCTTATTCATGAACAACTTGGGATTTCCAATGAAGGGGTAGTAGATGCTACAAATGCAACATTTGATGAAGCAAAAATTGCTTTGAAGAAGATTGTAGGTCCACATGCCTTTGTGGAAAATGAACAATGGAGTGTAATTTACATGAAAGAGGAATTTCATGCAAGATTTGCAGCCATTTTGCAAATTATTTACCAACGAAAGAAGTTAGCACACTTTAACAACATGATTGCCATTACCTTTGACCTAGGCAGCAAAAGGCAACTTGTAAATTGGTATTCTATAGTTTTGACTCAATTGTTGGTTGAATTTACTTGCTAAACAAAACATAAACAAAAAGTAGCATCTAATCTAGTGTCTAGTAAGACCAAAACAAACAATTGCTATTCGGGGCTTATCCTAAATGTTTTATTTAGGAAGTGGTTCCCATTATCTAAAGTGCTTTCACCAAGAACAACATCCCTAGAAAAACCTATGTCATCAGCTAGCCAAGAGTGATAGGTTGCTTAGGAGCGACATGTTTCATTTGAACTTGTTACAAGGGAATAATTCTTGAAGGAAAGAAAACTAACATGTTCAACCATAACACCACCTTTACCAATATGTCAATCTCATAGACTAAAAACGCGCATATGGTTGCCTACACCATAAGACAAGTTAAATCCTTAACCTGTTACCTCACCACCAAGAAAAAAATCTAGAACCATTCTTAGGTTTCAAGTTATTGACTTGGAGGAGGATGAGGAGCGAAGTTGTTTAAACGAGATGGAGGTGGAGATGAAGAAGAGCTTCAAATAACAACTATGTAAGGCAACTTGGAAAAAGAACCTGAACCTAATCTGGACCAAGTAATTGATAACACTTAAATTGAACCTGTTGAACATGTTGAACATGTGGTACCAATTACAAAGTCCAATCAACCTATAGTTTAGCTGTAGAATTATCACAACCGGTTTAACCTATAGTTGAACCTATTCATATATAAAACCTATAGTTTTTTGTAATCCAATTTGTCCCAATTTTTTGTCATCCTATAGATAACATGAGATATATTAGTATGTTTTTGAAGCAAGCTGTTCATAAATGCCACAACCTAGTCAAGAACGTCACAAGAACTTGTCATGCCCGTATGCACGGCCTCATGCATGATGGCCGGTTATGGGCATGCCCGTCATATCTTTTAAGGTTATTGTACGGTTGTAAGGTTATGAACGTTCTTAAGTGACTGTGCGCTATTAGG
>Ga0116229_10006407_pt1 | contig 18932 bp, 13 predicted proteins | sample S1TSphgellanicum_3_FD_87313 | JGI IMG/M metagenome (GOLD analysis project Ga0116229, IMG submission 87313) | Host-associated microbial communities from peat moss isolated from Minnesota, USA - S1T2_Fc - Sphagnum magellanicum MG | ecosystem: Host-associated > Plants > Peat moss > Unclassified... | reverse complement strand
AGAAATCGCCGTCCCAGGGGCTCGAACCCTGGACCACAAGGTTAAGAGCCTTGCGCTCTACCAACTGAGCTAGGACGGCTGTACTGAGACTCGGTCTAATATTAATTTTATTGAAAGCTAAACTTTCATTTTGGAGCTGATCAGTTAGATGTCGTTTCTGAGTATTGCAAGTTTAGGGTTTAGGGTTTCTGGAGTGCAATACTTCTTAGTCCAGCTTGCTGATGATTTGAATTATTATTCTCCACGTTAGTAAGTTGCCCGAAGAGCTCGTCTCCTGGAGAGCTTCTTGACCCGCCACAATCCACTAAAGCAGAAAAAGAAACATGAATGAACGGGTGGACTATCAAGCAAAGCTCACTCCTGGTTCTTCGCGTTGTAAGCATAATTGATCATCACAAAGATCAAACAAGATGAAAGAAACAAAAGCCGGATTTTATGTCGGCGAGCTGCAAACCCAACACTCTCTCTCTCTTTCTCTCTCTGTGGTTTAGGATTTCAGACTGGCTGCAACTACTGCATACCCACAAAAGCTGGATGTCCAAAAAACTGGATTCAGGAGCTGCGCACCCGAAAAAGCGAAGAAGAGGATGATGAGAAATGAAGCAAAGATCCACGACGACGACAAACACTTGGCGACGACGACGAAACACTTGGCAACGACGACGACAACATCAACAAACCTCCAAAGTACTTCGAACATCCACCGCCAAAACAATCAAACAAACAAACAAACAAACAAAAAGACCAAAAACAAAGCAGCAAAATTTGGAAGGGAGAAAGGGGGAAGAAAAAACAATACACACACACAAACCCAAAAGTATACTACCCATTGCACTTTTGGGAAAACACAAATTGATTGAAGAATGAAAACATGATCTTGTTGTGGTTTTGATGATTAATTTATTCATTTATATGTTATTTTGTCTGCATTATTTTGTATGACTGAGGATTTTTGTTTTCCTTTCTACTCCCTTTTTCAGCTTTTTAAAGATTTCACTACTATTTTGTGGACTTCATACTTATAATTCTTGATTTAGATGTTGTTTTTTCATTCTACATGCTATTTTGGAATTTCGCATTAATGCTTTTATTATCTTGTTGTTCTTATTTTCATGTGAAACTTTCAAGGTTGATGCATCCTCCTTTATTTGCAACCTTGTCTTTAATTCAATCAGGGGTGAATATGTGGGCAACAATCCATGCACTTTTATTATTAGCTTGAATTCTTAGCTCTTGAAAGACAACCATTGCTTGCAAAAAAAAATTCAACAAATTCTTGAAACAATACAACAAGTACAAGTTGATAAATAAGGTCTCAAGAACGAATGTAAATATTGCTAATCCATGGACCTTTGGTGAAGTCAAGCCAAATCAAATCACAAGAATGTTTCACATGTTGCCATTGACATGGATTTATCACATGAAGATGCAAAACAAGTTAAGAATGGTTATCGAGGCAATATGAAAATCAAAAAGATTACACCACCATTTGTTCCAAAAGGCAAGCAAAAAATCGTGATCAAGCCATTGAAGAAAATTGATAGCCTAATTGTAAACTCTAAACAATTGTTTTAAGATTCTAAGTCCTTATATTCAAAATATAAACTAAGGCTCTTAGTCCTTTGAAGTTGGACTCCTTTAATTTGGCCATATAAAAGGTTTCAACAAGTTATTCATAGGTTGCAATGCCTTGACCAATGTTTGTTTTATCTTTTCTCCATTGTTTCTTTTGCTTTGTGTCCCTCTCTCCAAAATTTTGTCCTTATTTGGATCCAAAATGTCATCTATTGAAATTTCAATAGCTAGAAGTCTTTGCAATCGTCTCACTTGTTTTGTGTTATTCAAATGTGAAACATATGTTTTTTCTAAAAATCTTCAAGTTTGTCATTTGCCTCTAATTGCATCTCTATTTCTACTTCTCTTGCTCAACCAAAGTCAACTACATAAATGTGGATTATACACTAATTGTGTAAACAAATAATTAAAAATATAATATCCAATCAATGGAGAAGTGGCATACCAATTTTTAAAAATAAAATCCTCCACCTCCCATGTAGTGATCCAAATGTACTTTCTATAGTCATTCAAATATTAAATTAAATAACACTCCCTTGGACTTTCTCTCTTCATAATCCATTTTTTTCAACTTTGATTGCAAAGTAAAATAAAGGGTGCATTGAATAAGTGACATCACCTATCAACATGTAAGATAAGAATTTTCATCTCATTGTCCTTTTACTAATGTCAATTTTTAAAAATAATGTTCATTGATGATTTTTTTTTGCCCACCTAGAATAATAACTTTTAATACAATTTTTTTATTTTTTCTAATTTTGCTTTCTCAAATACTAAGAATTTAAAAAATGTTATAATTATTGTACAAAACTCTCTAAAAATAATTGAAGTTTTACCAATGGTTATCATGTACATGTCACCACAAGCCAAAAATGAAATGGATCCTTCCTTCTCAACCCCATCGCTTTACATTTATATATAACATCATTGAAATTCCTTTGAAAGTCCAACTTCCCTTTTTCAAATTGTTGGATGAATCATGTGCATCTACCCATGCCATGATGATCATGCATGTTGTTGTTTTATTTTATTTTTCATTTTCTTGTGAAGTTGTCAACACATCAAAAATTGAAGATTGTGCATTATATATGTGTGCAATTGTGCAAACATGGATTTATGCAACTAAATCACATCTACATTTGGTTGTTGTCTTTTGGCCATCATGGAAAACAATGTTTAGCAAATGTCTACTTCACAAACCAAGAGGGATTAGAAGTTCCCCAGAAGGAAGAAGATAAGAAAGGGAGGAGATGTTGAAGTCAATTGCCAAGTGATGAGAGTTAAGTCTTCAAGGAATGCTTGTGGTTTTTTGTAATGTGTTAGCCTTGTGTGTAGATTGTGGTGTGTTAATAAAATGCAACAACAAGATGAATGCATGAATTTTATGTTGCATTGTTATCTCATGATGGAATCAAGTTAAGTCATTTATGTCCGCTACATTGGAACTTGCAACTTGTTTAACATCCTCTATTAGGTAGAATAAAATTAAGGATTGTTGTGAAAAGGATGGAAGCTCTAGGGGATTACAAGGATGGTGACAAAATCCTATTTTCTATTCATTTCTTGCAAAATTGGGAATAGACAAACTTGTCAAGTGTGTTAGTTTAGATGTTGAATTAGTTCTTAGTTAATTAAAGATAAATTGAGTTAGTTAAGCTAATTAATTAGTTTTGAATTGGTTCATGTGTGAACAAGGTTCAAAATATATATCATAGGATATAATCCCATCTTATGTGACCTCAAATCACTTTTGACGATTTGAGACTTCATAGCATATTTTTTGCTTTGTACTTTTTTTTGTTATGCAAATGTTTTTATTTTCTATGTTTTGGGCTTGGATTCTTATGTTGTTACAAATGAATCAATTTTTTGGTTTGAATGTGATGTACCATTCAAGGTATTTTCATGTCATGTGTTGTGAGTGTGATGATAATGATGATTATAGGTGTCTACATAAAAGCGCACAACAAACTATTGACTACTTTAGATTTTAATGGCATCTTCTTCATGTTTCTTTTTTTAATTAATTTTCTTGCAAATTGGACTAATGTGCATACATAATTCAATTTTTAATTTGTGTGTTTTAAATCAGAGGCTTTTTTCCAATTTTGTAATGTAACTATATTGGCAATCATTCTCAAGAGGAATTAGCCAAATTTGGCTAAAGGTCAGAGATGAAAGTAGAAAATTTCAAGAATCTTGCTATATTTTGGTGATCTACAAGAACCAATTGTCCAAATATGGCAATTCCAGAATTTTTCTTTGGCATTTTTTTTTCAGAAAAATTCTTTGTAGGAGTTGCACTAGATCATTTTTTTCACCAAGTAAAACAAAACACTGGTGGTTTTTACATGTTTTACATTCACAATTTAAGAAATTAAATTCACGTTAGCACAAATTCTTTTTAAAAAGGAAAAAGACAGCCCTGTCAAGACATCAAAGAGTCTGATATTTTGAGATTCTTTGAAAGAAAACATATTGAGATTTGTTATAAATTCAACCAATCTTTTTCATTGGGGTGAAATCTGTTAGACCACTGAACTCAATCCTTGGAAGATATAATTGTGCAGCAGAATAATATTAGATGGGTTTAGGAACATGGCATGGTTTGGGAAAAAAATGATTTATAAGCTCTCCAAAACTTGAAGGAAATGAAATCAACAAAAAATCACAATAATAAAATGTGGGTTCCAAGTTTGCAATATAGTCAAGAGAATCAGCTCTAGAAAAAACCAAACTCTAGAACAAAATCAGCTGCTGCAACAAGCAGCAGCTGATAAATCTCAAAGCCATAGTTTACAATGATCATTTGTTGCTGCCAGATGGGAGCAAAGATCTTCCAAGGATTGATATAAAATTAGACGACGGGAAAATCAATTCACAAGAACTACAAGTGTGAAAATGATACCTAGAACAATAGAAGCATTTTAGAGCAGGTGTAACTACACATTGAAAAACCCTATAATTCCAATTCTGATTGATCTTTTCCAACAGCAAATGCTATTAGATCAGAATCCAATTGCTTGGCAGATGAGGGGCCAGGTGTTGCCCGCAACCACGGGGGACCATACTGAATACATTGGTTGTGAGATGCAGCCCACGGTATTACCACTATAGGACCGACAGAAATTCGCCATAAGTCAAGAATGATGGTCACAAGCATGGAGGCACCCAATGCATCAACAGATACTTGACTCAGCGTCCAAGGAGCTTTGGGGTTTTCGTCCATCCTTTTATGATATCACACATGGACATCATCAGTCACAAGAGCAGCACAATACAAGATATTGTCACACCGAAAGCCACAATAAGGTGCCACTTTCAATAAGTTGCCAAAGGACATGCTAAGGAGGCAAAGAGGATCTCACCTAAAGAACATGGGAAAGCTCACAAAGAAGTAGATGGCATAAAACAAAGACCCCACTTTGTACATTGCCATACGGTCTACCATTTCATAATATGGAAACTGCAACGTCACATCACCCCAGTTAGATTTCTTGAGCTAAGAGGTCTGATATGGACAATTGACCAATAGGCAGCTCCTTGCAGATGCAAGAGTATTGTGCATGAAATTGCAGAGGAGATTTGACAAAAAAATGACCATATGCATTAGAGGCATAAGTGGTCATCAGAGGAATTTGCAGCACAAGTGCTTATCCAATGCAGTGGGTAACAGAGTCAACAGGAACCCTGAACAAATATTTTAAGGGAGATTATGCAATCAGGTTTCACATATTGTTGCTGCACAGCCCTTGCAAATCTGATCAACAAAATTCCTTATGGGGCTGCAATGAATTCTACACCTAAATGATTTAAATCGGAAAGAGAATGCAACTTACATTGGCAATTGTGACAGCTTCTGCCAATGCCGTCAAGTAGGCCAACACTCCAACCCAGGAAGCTTGAATTAACCATCTGCTGAATCTGTCTGGCACATGCTGCCACAGTCCAGAGTGATCTAGCAAGAAGTCAACAAAGTTGCTAAAAATCTAGTGCTCACAGAATTTTCAGCAAAGTTGGGAGCTTATGCACATTCAACAAAGCAAGAAAGGGAACCTTGATTAGAATGCCGTCCCCTCCACTTCACACAGATGTCCCATCATGATTAAGGTTTATGAGATCTATAGCTAGCTGACACTAGATGTGGAAGATTGGAGTGCAGATAAAGCATTCCAACACCAGAACTTTCTACTCCATGATAAGGTCAGGCAAGCTCTTGCTGTGTTTTCTTTGCTTGGTCTGTTCCTTCAAATTCCATCCACACATCAATTGGGACATGCTCTTCAACATTACCCCAAAATCTCATGCATTTCAGAAGTAGCCCAGCAAATTCAAAACATACCCCATAAAGGCAGGCAGTCAGACTGATACCTTGATGGCATGTCCCAACCTCCGAAGGGTAATGTTTGATATGCTATGGTACAACAAGAAGTAGGGCTGAGTCAGCAGAAATGTGGTAATTGGAACCTGGAAATTCCAGAAAATGCGTCCCTCATCAGAGCAAAGCTCAAGTAGCTGCTTCTGAAATTTGCAAACCTGTGCCTATAGAACTAGCAAAATATTCTGAACCTCCCATACAAAAGCATTCACTTACATAGTTGATTTTATATGAGGGGAAACTGTAGGTAGCACCCAGCACAACGTAGAAATAATGAGTCCAGAAGTAGTTGCCCACAAAACCAAATATCGCAATCCACAAATTTGCCTACATACATCCCAGCCCACCAAACATCAGTGACACTCAAGCACCAAACCAGGTGTAATTTGAGGAACAAGAATCTTTCTTCAAGCTGTCCATTTGCACCATATCAAGTGACTCCTTTTGTTATGCTGTAATGGTGTGAATATCATTTGTAGCTTTGAACAACCAATAATTGGGTGTAGCTGTGAAAGGGTGGAATCCAATCCCAGGAGTATGGTATCCACCATCTATGGCATGAAATGCAATACCAAATGGAAATGTTCTGCATCCAGATCCCCACACTTATCACCTGTTGGTTTTGAGCACTACAAAGATTGAGTTGATAGTTAAGGAAGAGGGAGTCAAACCTTGAACCAGTACCGTTGGTACCATGGCTTTTTTGCATCCTCCTGAACACACACAACTCGTTGGAGATTAGTGAGGTTGAAATCAAAACAGTTATATGGAACACAAAGAATCTGAACCATATATGGCACACATTTGATCAAAGTGTGCAAAAAAATGACCAACAAAAAAAAAGGTCTGGGAATTAGGAGGAAAGAAACCTACAGAGCCATCAAATAAGAGAGGAAATACGATGCAAGGAGCTACAGTGGCAAGGCCAAGGATCAAGTACTCCATCTCCTCAAACCTCTGTACTAAAAGGGGAACAAAACCACCAAAATTTCCACAAACCACAGGCATCAGTCTCAATCTCATTCATGGCCAAAGGAAGCCACTACAACAAACTTCTCATATGAGATGCCAATTGAAATCAACTTTTCTCAAGCTAGAGCAGCTTCTTCTCAATTAAATGCTGGAGAAATTCTTGTTCCTCTCGACCATCCTCAGCACTCACAAAACCCTAAGCCCTAAAAAACCTAACAATATCTGAAGAGATATTTCACACCAGAATCCACTACTTACAACTTGTCATATGAGATGCCAATTGAACCAACTTTTCCCGGAGCAGTTTCCTCTTGACCATCTTCAGCATTCCCAAAACGCTAAAAACAAAAAACCCTAAACCCTAAAATCCTTATTTATCTCCTCAAAAGAGACTATTTTCACAACAGCATTCACGAGGAAACGCGCTTAGAAACTTGAGAGAAATGTGACGAAATCTACACATTGCTAAAATCGAAGATATACTTCCCAAGCTTGCTTGCAGGAGGAGCCGTGGGTGTGAAAAAGAAAAAGAAAAAAGAAAAAAGAAACCAACAACAACAATAACACCAGCATTGCTTCACCTCGTAAAGACGGAGAGGAACAACAACTCCGAGTAAGGCCGTGATCCAAAAGGGACTGTATGCCAGAAAGAAAAGCTCGCCCCATCGCTTGCTACGCGAAGCAGCCAGCCACAGACTATGATCACCATTGCTCCCACTCACTACACACAAAAAACCGAGTTGCTAAGAAAAGACATTAACATCAATGATCAAGGAAGCAACAAATCTGCAGGGGAAAAAAAAAAAACACACCCGATCGATGGAAACACACAAATGAGATGAGAGACAGAGATCCTTTACTTGTTTTGCTCTTCCTTCGTGGGCCCTCCACTGCGCGTGCTTTGCTTGCTTGCACGAAGAGGGCGCAGAAGACAAACTGAACACGAAGCTCCGGTTTAGGGTTTAGGGTGAGAGAGAGAGAGAGAGAGATAGATCCAGGGATCGATTCCCTTTGTTGACATGATATTGGCGGATATTGTGTTTAGATTCATTACAGAGTATAGTAGCTTAATGGGTTTTGGCCCCTAGGTAATAATAATAGGTCTATTTTTATATGAGGATTTTTGAAAGATGGTATTTTGGCTTGTGTTGAAATTTGAGATTAGTTATATTGTTATAATATCTCGAAGGATTTTGGTTTTGTTTAGAGGATTTTTTTTGAAGATTATATTTTTGCCATGGTGAAATATTTGAGTTTCCATAATTCTTCTTCTTTTGCCTTCAGATACTTTTTAATGTAAATGGCAAGGCCATAGTGTGACACACCCCTTGTTTTTTAGGGTTTACACTTGCCTTGTGCCAATTCTATGGTCCTCTTGCCAAAGATTATCTTAAGTGTAAGCGGTTGATAAAGCCCCTGAAAAAATAACTTAAAGTTTCCGTTGAATTTGCAAAAACCCACATCTCTAATAAAGCCCAACAAGTAAGACCTAGTAAATAGATGTATGCCTACGATAAAGCCTAAAGCCAAAAATATGGGGCCTAGTAAATGGACATAAGCCTATAGATAAAGCCCAAAGCCCCAAAAAATGGAGCCCTAGTAAATAGACATATGCCTATGATAAAGCCCAAAACCCAAAATATGGGCCCTAGAGGAGGCTATTGTCATCGAGTCTAGCCAACAATTGGGGAATGTCGTCACCTATGGGCTTTACCCCCCATCATAAAGCATGAGGCAAAGGTTATTTTGAATCTATGCATAAGTAGATTGCAAAGGAGTTGTGAAGGGGAGGGTTCCTTATGCATAATCTCCTTAAGAGCGAGAGGGGTCTTTTGAGCAATCTTATGGCTACTAAGATCCTATAATAAGTAGGGTTTATTATTTTAGGGGGCAAATCCCACAAGAAGGCACCTGCAATTCCTATTGGTTGAATGCTTGAAATTGGGCCCTCTAGTTTTACACTAAGACCCAAACCTAAGAACTCAATAATGATATGGTCACCCACATGTCCTTATTTTGACTCCAATACTTTGGAGGAGTGGGTTCATGAAAATGGAATGCCCACAAATTGAATATTTTAACTTCTTGGGGAAAACCCCAATAATGGTATGGTCACTTAAATGGCAATTGAAGCCAATATTATTATTATTATTATTATTATTATTGTATGCAAATTGAAAACCTAGTTTTCTTTGCATATGTTGATTGATATTCTCACAAAACAAAATTGATTGAAAAATATATTTAAAGAAATAAAATGTGTGAAGCCATCTTCAAACAATGGAGAGGGAGGCAAGAAGGGGAAGGAGAGATTGAATGACACTTCGTTGGCCCCATTGAGTGAAGGTTTCCATAATGGGGTGGTACCAATCTAGGTTCCCAAAGGAAAACAATGGTCAAGAATTTCAAGGAGGAAGAGGAACAAAAGGAAGGGAAAAGGGGGAAAGATGAAAAGAGAGAGAGAGAGGACTAAAATAAGAATGAATGATAAAAGTCATGAACTTTTAGCAAAAGTATGATATTTTGTGTAGCCAAAAAGGAGTATCATCATCATCATCATCCATCATCACACTACTTTATTCCTTAACCTTTTGTGCTCTATTGGTGGATCTAGAATATTAGGGTTAGGGTTCTGAAAAATTGGGCCTAAGATGCATCACATAGGTCACCTTTCTAAGCATGTAATCTATTTTCATATGGCTTGTGATGAGGAAGAATGCCTTAAGTTCAGGAAATTCCAGCCATTGCAATGATCAGCTAGCCTAGATACTTATGGTTATTATTACTCTACTCTTCTAATTTGTGCTCTCTTTTTTTTTTTGGTTTTGTTTTGAGCTTTATTTTGGAGAAGAAAAAGCATAGACCTCACTTTTAAGGAAGAGTGAGTTTTATTTTATTTTATTTTAAACCATCATTAAACTTGACTCTAGTCCAAATATTAACTCTAGTCCAAATTAATGTGGATTACAAATTAACCTTTAACTTGAGTGCTTTATCAACTTTACTTGAATAAAAGATGTGTAACAAATTAACCTTTAACTCCAATGCTTTATCAACTTTCCTTGAATAAAAGATGTGTAACAAATTATAACCTTTAACTCCAATGCTTTATCAACTTTCCTTGAATAAAAGGTGTGTAACAAATTAACCTTTAACTCCAATGCTTTATCAACTTTTACTCCACTAAAGATGGGTAACAAATTTAACCTAACTCCAATGCTTTGTCAACAACTTTACTCCAATAAAAAGATGGGTAACAAATTCAACTAAATCCAATGAACTAGGAACCAATGTTGTGACAATTGCAGACCTAGTAGTTGTAATCTCTAGGGCTTTGCTTTTGTGATCAAACTCATTTTTTGGTCTTCAAATTGCTTAACCATGGTAAAGGTTAACATGACTTTTGTTTGAACCTGTGTCATAAACTATAGAGACAAATTACACAATGACCCACTTGCTTTCTCTTCCCTATGCTTTGGAATCATTCTTAAAAGGCATCAAATGTCTGACTACAGCCCATGTGTTGGAGTACTTGGTCCATTCCAATTTCTAGGCCACTTCTGAGGGCCCAGGCAGGTCAAGAAACAAGTATGTATTCTTGTATGTAACAAATACATACTTGTTTCCTTCACCCAAGTATGTATTCTTGTATGTAACAAAAATACATACTTGTTTCCTTCACCCAAGTGTGTATTCTTGTATGTAACAAAAATACATACTTTGTTACTACATACCTGGGTGAAGAAACTACTTGCAATCAATCAATGCAAAAGGGGAAAAAGAGAGCCAGCTGCAATTGAGTTCAAAATATGTTTAAGCCAAGATGTGTTGTGTACCTTGAATTCCAGGCAAAATAGGTGTCGGAACAGACACCCACCAGTTTGTTTGATTTTTTGGCAATCAAACAAACAGCCTTTATTCCTTTGTTGTCCCCCTCCTCACACACGGTGTAAACCCTAAAAGCAACAATCCAGAAAGGATTATGTGACCCAGCACCCATCAGTGCACCATCCATGGGAAACCCCTTATGACTCACTTCCCTTCCCCACAAACCATAGCTTGTAAAGCTGAGTTACCAAGTTTCGCCTTATTATTAGTAACCTATCTTGTAAACCCTCCTAGTTCTCCCTCATACCCTGGGGGTTAACTACGAGTATTGTCCCAATATATAGAGTGCAACCTGGGTATATGGTACTGGTACGAGTGCTCATGATATTAAAGAACTTACCGGTCAAGTGTGACCTAAGACAATACCAGCCTTAAGGTGCATTCACACTTGGTGTTAAGGACTTTAGTATTAAGTCCCCTAACACCAAGCTAGTCATTTAGGACCTAAATCTATTTATCATGAAGATTTTGTGTTAACATTCATTTAATATTAAACAATCACCCATTTAACATTAGTTGCCACCTAAGATGCCACCTAGATTTTCACTTAACACTAACTTAACATTATGTGTGAATGCACCTTTATATTATTACTAAGCTTGGTATGAGACTTGAAGTAACATTAGGTATATACTTACTTTAAGGCCATGCTATACCTAGTGGTAGGGCTCTAATGCTAATGTTGCCCTAACATTATCACATACCTATTTGTCAACATTTGCTTTTGGGAAACACACCTTCTTATTTTTGGCTTCTATTTTGATTATAACTCTTTGGGTAGCAACTTGCTCACAAAAATAAGTATTTCCTCCATGTTTTGTTCCCATTTTTTATTGAAAATATATATTTTTGCTATATGTTTATGTTTTTTAATTTTCTCTTTGTAGGTGTGCATTTAGAGTAGTTCCATATGGTGTCAAAGAACTTTTGACATCTTGGTTGCCTTCATGATTGTGATCCTCTAGAGAGTTTCACTTTGTGAATTTCACTTCACAATGTGCCAAAGAATCTACAACATTTCGATCACCTTCACAATTGTGATCCTTGGGAGAGTTAAGTTTTGTGAGTTTTGTTTTGCAAATTTTAGTTTTTTGCTTTTCATGTTTTCTTGTGCCTTGGATTACTTTTCCATGTGTGAGCTCTCATTAGTGTTTTGATATCTCTTTGAAGCAAGTGAGAATTCATATGTAAGTCCTCAATATGTTATTGCATGTTGTTTTTTAAAAAACTTCACTTCACCTTATAGCAAACTAAAATATTACAAAAAAAAAATTATAATAGATTGGCCTACTTGAAAAGCAAAAAACTTAGGTCCATCATTCACCTCTCGTAACAAATAAAAATTGTTGGAAACCAAGGTCAATTCTTTTGTAATGTTTTCATCTCATTTTAGAACCAACTTGAACTTGTTGTTGTTGCTACAAGAAAAGCTCGATTTTCATGTTCTTGTAGGGAAAACTATTCCATGAATTCATCCATGTTGGCATTGCATATACATATGTGGGGGGCAAGGAGGGGGGAGATGGTGGCAAATTTCTTGACAAGGTAGCAACATTACTAGTGAAAAGACTCAAAGACAAGGCTTGGCATTCAAAATAACCCTACAATAAACTTTATTCACAAAGTATGCATTCTATAGGTCTTTTCATTTCATTGTAAATTAGAATTAAAAAATTGCAAGAAAGTTTAGCTAAAAATATAAATATGAAATATGTATTTGTTCTTAATGAAGATATGAAAGAATTCTTGCATTTTATTGTTGTTATAAGGAGTTTTTAAAAGATATTATGTAACTTTTAAAAGTTTCTTTTAAAAAAATTATGGGTTGTTTTGTGTGTAATTGAAAAATGGAACTCCATGACTAATCATTATTATTAGTAGTTTTGCACTTTTGATCAAAGGCTTGCAAAAGATACCAAAATTCGTCAATGATTCAAATTTGTCAGCCAAGGAATTGAATATAGATTTGTAACAAAATCTTCAAGGATTGTGAAAGTCTGCAACATTACATGATTATGAAATGTTTTGTACCTTGTTAGCAATTGGTGAAAAGCTTGGGCATTAGGTGAAACCTTGATCAAAAACTTGATTTAACCACTTTTTATTAACAAAATATGATATTAATAGATGGATCCAACACTTTCAAATGTTAAAAAAAATAAAATTTGGACATTTGCAACTAGGTGAAGCCTTTAATTTCAACACATGTTATTGAATATTGATGGTGATTCAAGTTGAAATCAAGGTTTTGTGCACAATCTACAAGCTTGCACATGGTGCAAACATTTTAACTTTTAGTGAGTTGTTTGCCATTGAGAAATCCATTATATTTTTTGTTATTGAGGAAGTGGGCCAAGGCAATCAATGGTGTGTTCAAAAAATTCATGGTGTTGCTTATGCATGATAAGATGCATACTTTGATGATGGAGTTCAATAGTTGGTATGGTATGTCAAATGTTATTGGTGCTATTGACAACATTCACATTGCCATAATAAAACCTTTAAATGTTTTTGCTAAGGACTATTGCTTCTACAATTTAGCAATTGCTTATACCACTCCCTATTGTGTTTGATTTCTTTCAATGTATATTTATTTGAATTAATATTTGAATTATATTTCTTGTGTATCATGCACAATTTTCTTCAATTTGTAGGTTTACTTCATGGATATGGTTGATAAATTCAACCAATGTCACATTCTTTTTTTTGATTGCTTCAATCAAATTCTTATGAACCATGGATGATTTCCTTTTCATTCAAGTGCTCCAAATATGATGGTGAAGTTCCTCAATAAAATTATTTGCATATAATTTCATGGTATTTTTTGTGTATTTATGTGGTAAGGGAATGTTAAATTATTATATTCTTGGAGTTTAAGATGGTTATGCAATTTTTCCTAAAAATGGGTGGGATGAAGTTTGCCCAAATGTTACACTTGAACTTGAAGAAGTAAGCTAAAATGTGGGATTGTTTCATGTTGAAGTTGGGGTTTTCCATTCACTTGGAGGGGGATTTGCTAGTGTACCTTGACCATGAATGTGAGGATTGGGGGCTTAACATTGCCTAATTGTCCCCTTTTCGAAAATCATTTACACGATGTAGTATGTGATCAAAAGGTGCAAGGGGAGATGCATTTCTTTCGGGGGCATCTTCAATTATTTGTTCTTCATTAATATCAAGATAATCATATGATGAAGACTCTTACAAGTAAAGTTGTCCATGATAGACATCACCTTTTGGATTCATGGAATCTTGTGAATGTTGAGGGTTAAAACATAATTTAATGTGCATGAATTTGTCAATGAAGTCAAAATATGATTTGTTAAAGCTTCTAGGTAATACTTATGTGACCCTATTTTCTAAAACATTTTTCAATAATCCTCATTATGATTAGTAACATCCTTGTAATTATTCATCTTCTTACAATCTCCATTAGAAAACCCCCACTTGTCCTTACAAATTGTTTCATTATGAAAATGCTTAAAATGACCATTGGTCATAATGAATGTTAAAATGCACTTCCACTTTTTGATGGATGTTTCCATGTTGTCTCTAAAATCAACCACTATCAAGCTAACCTCATGTTCCATTTTCTTTCCCTTAATGGGTGCTAGGATTTCAACATTATCCTAGTTTGGATATTTGGGTTGTTTTGGATCTAATTCTTACATTGTCTAAATTTGCAAGAACTTTTTGCTTCCTTTTGTTCTTTCAAGATGGACTTTGATGTTTTTGTGTTATTGTCATTGAAGTTTATGATATTTGCAAAATTTGAGTAGACCCTTCTTAATGTTTTCATAATATTAACATGGCTTGTTTTTGTTCATTATCAATGCATGCAAGAAAAGATTCAATGTAGTCAAAGGCATTCAACTTCATACTCATTGAAATAACACTTGCAACATTGTTTGTTGGTGCTATTGTTCCCATTTGGTGAGTTTGGTTGTAGTTGTTACAATCATCATCAAAGGGTTGCAACTTGATTGTTGGTTATGCTACCTGATGGAGATTCTTGAAGAAACTTTGTTTAACATTGTTGTTAACTTCAATTTTCAATTATTACAATTGCTTAGTCTATACAAAGGTAGGATGGAACTTTATAGTTGAACGTAGAATATAGAATGCACTTGGATTGTTTAGATGAAACTTTTGCAATTTTGGAAAACTGGTTCATTAAAAATTAAACTCTTGCCATTTCATAGACATAACTATTACAATTGAGACAATTTGTAGATAGGATGCATTTGGATTGTAGTTTGGAAGGTAAACATTTTGCTTGGAACAATTTTGGAACAATCTTGTGAGAATAGTATTGATTGTAGGATAGTGTTAATGTACATGTTTCTATGTATTTGCTTATGTAGGAGGGATGTGCAAAATAGAGAAAGGGGAACAAGTGAAGAAAGAAAAAAATAGGAAGTAAGAGAAAGGGGCAATTCTTTAACATTGAATTAATCCTTCATTTTTGGAGGCTATACGTAACTCCCAAAAACTATTTTGAAATCTACCTTTCTTGAAGATTAATTTAAAATTAAATGTTAATAAATACTAAATGTTTGCACCAAGTTAACACCAATGCCATGTCACCTACCACATAGGATTTGGTGCCAATTACCTCTCACAGTGTGGACTCATGTAATTTTTTATCGCCTTAACATTGGCCTACCCCCACCAATACCACCAATTGTGACGTGGCCTTTATACTGATACCAATATCAGGTTTATTCTTGCAATATACAAGGCAAAAATCAACCTTGGACCTAATACAAATACTAGATTAATATGAAAATTTTGAAAGGAATACTTATACCAATACTTGCCAAGCATTGAAAAAAAAAAACTCTAATATGGGGACCAATTTGGTATGTTGAAAGGACAATACCAGTTCAACACTAGTAGTTGCTAACTTCTCATGTCAATGAGTGTCATACGTATGTTACTGGGTGTTATGAGGTATTATAGTGACTGAGCATCCCCACCCATGCACCATCCATTGGAAACCCATTATGACTCACTCAGTTGTGGTTTGTCCGCAACTGGGTTAGCAAGGTTGGAGGTAACCATATTGGTGAACTGGTGGGTACAAGTTCATTTTGGCCAAGGGAAAGCATGACAAGAACATTCTTATTATGCTTTCAATATTTACCACAAAAAAAAGTCCCTACAGACAAACTTGCAAACCCTATTTTAGTGAACACATCCTATGTATTGGTACCCCACCTGATTTTCTCACACATAATGATATAGGCACTTCCATGTTCTCTAAAGATTTGCTCGAATTTGGTCATACCCTACTGGGTAGTTGTTATGAGTGTATGAAGATTCTCTACTTTTCAATATTTTAGTAGGTATTAGAGTACTCCATAAAGCTACCTTGTCTTTGGGCATATACCCCTTTCACCCCCAAACCCCAATTTCAGTGCTGTCAGCAAAGTAATGAAATTTTATTAAATCTCATTATGTACCATGAAATGCTGAAACTCAGCATTTAATGCACAAGGTTCGAGAGTAGTTATAGTAGTTGTACAGGTAGGAGCAGTGAAAATATACGTATTAGATATACGTATTACGTTGCAGCAGTGCAGGCGCTCAAGAAAAATGAAAGACAGATGAAACTCCGTTTATCACATAAAATTGATGGTTTTCTCAGTTTCACTCCCTATTATATGCTAATGTACTTTTTTTTTGCAAGTTTTTTTTGTGGAATCTCACCCTTATTATGACCAAACTCAGGACATTGCGCGGGTATTTGATTTTGTTAATAACCGTCAGTGTAATTTTTAAATATTTCAAAGTCCGAGAACTTTTGGTTAGGGTCTTTCTTGCTCCTAAATGGTAGGCATAATATCCTTTTTTTTCTTTCTTAGGAGGGATATTCATGGCTATAAAGTGCCTTGAAATACAATACAAAATTTTCTCAAAATGCTTTAATTTAATATGAAAGCACTTTATGTTTTTTGGAAGATGGGAGGAGTTGGGCCATAAGCCAATGAAAACCCTTAAAGTGAGCCCCTCCGTTGGTGAAGTGACCTAGCCTTATAATGTAGCTGCCTTAGGGACTTTTTTTTTAAATAGGTAAAGCTTGAGGCCACGAGCTTTACCGTACATAAAACCCCGTGCCATTATTCTTTTTTTTTTTTCTTTTCCCTCAATGTTTGCCAGGTATCATGGGAAAAAATGGGGACATTCCAAAAAATGGAATGCTAGTGTCCAAGAAAGTTAAAATCCTTGTTGAAAGGTGGAATTCAAAAGGGTCCAAAAAACCACCAGTTCTAAAGACATTTTGGAGGAGTTTATCAAAATTGGATTTTCATTCTGAAATTCCAAAAGGTTAGATATTAGACTCAACAATTCAGGGAAAAAATAAACATACTTAACTCATATTTAAATATTCATTCTCCATGTTGCATAAAGTCACACTAGTATCGTTACGAGGATGGCATCCATGGGAAATTCATAAGTGTTTTTATCGATCCATTGGAAGAGATTGAGATTAGTGCGGCAATGGAGTTGGTTTGGTTTAACTATGGTGTACGTTAATTGACGCTCATGTGCCAATGGGGAAAGCTATTATAGGTTTACTTGGTGTTTCATGGGAGATAGCGTTGTAGTCACAAATTTTGAAATGAAATATTAGAGGGTGATGCCGTGATATTTTCAGTCATTTAAAATTAATTATATTATGTATTTAATCATTAAATTTGTGATTTTGGTGGGTGGCAAACTAAACTTGGAGTGTTCATTGTAAAATATGTTTTCCAACCAAAATTTGCAACTTTTGGCAAAATAAGAAATCTGAAAAGACACTAATATTTTTCATTATTTATATTAAGGGTTTTATAAATAGTCTAATATAAATAATTAAAGCAATATTACTTACTAGAACAATGAAAATGCAACTAAACTAAAAAGTGCACCCCCAAAAAAAAGTTAATCAAGTTAAAAAATTTAATTGGAATAAGTCTTTGAATTAAATGAAGTATTAAGTCATTTGCCTCCTAACTCCTTTTAAAGACTTTAAGTTCATTATTCAAAGCTTTTAAGATAGTTCTAAATTACTAAATGTATTTTTATAAATGTGTTTTAAGAATAACTCTTAATCACCATAAGGTTGAAGCTACTTCTATCCTTTGGTGTAGACCCAAGTGAATGCATAGTCCTTGCCTAAAGGCTCTAAAGGCATAACCCAAAAGGGTTTGATCTATTTCTAATATTGTAATACCTTAATATATTCAATAATAATTAGACAATAATAATTAGATTATTGATTTTTTTAGAATTTTGTTACCCATAGTGCTACATTAAAAAAAATTCAAAATATGCAATGCTAAAAGTTTTGAAAAATTAAGGGTTTAGGGTTTAGGGGATATCATTATATAAATGTCGAAATGTAAGGCAAGATTGTTTTCAATACACACATTTCACCAAAAATCATTTCATCTTCTCCATTGTCAACAACACAAAATCCTTTCATACATTTTAGTGTGGTCTAGTGCATTTGCAAGTTTGTAGAAGTGAATCGAATCATGGAAAGTAAGAATGAAGAAATGTAATGCATAGGTATATGCTATGTATCAAAATGGATGAAAAATTAATAATCCTTATTAATATTAATAAGTACCCACTCTCTTACAAAATGCTATTAGTCCAGGCCAAAAATGATGATGAACAATTTTTACTTATAAAAATTTCAGGCGGTGAATATAAAAAATGGCTCAACAACAATCTCCCCCCCCCCAATGAGGGCCCATCTTTTTTTTTCCTTGTGAAAGGCTGGGCCGAGGGGTACAGTTTGAGATTTCTTTTGAAGTTTGATGTTATCATCATGTTCCCAATGTGTTCCCACCAATAGTTCTCCAAAGTGCCATTATTTTAGCCAATGTATGAAATTCCATTTGCCACTTTTTTGGGGTATTTTGTGCAAAATAGGAACCATAAAGTGGCTTTGTTACGGAATTTCCTTTTGTGACAACTCAATTATAGAGCCACTGAAAACTTTCATTTTTTTTTAATAAGGGTTTCAAATGATCAACATCAATATGCCAATGCTTTTTTTCTTTTCATTTTTCCTTTTTTTTTTTTTTTTTTTTTTTTTTTTTTTTTTTGTTTTGTTTTTTTT
>Ga0116229_10006405_pt1 | contig 18934 bp, 11 predicted proteins | sample S1TSphgellanicum_3_FD_87313 | JGI IMG/M metagenome (GOLD analysis project Ga0116229, IMG submission 87313) | Host-associated microbial communities from peat moss isolated from Minnesota, USA - S1T2_Fc - Sphagnum magellanicum MG | ecosystem: Host-associated > Plants > Peat moss > Unclassified... | reverse complement strand
TAAGTTATTGTAAGTTATTGTAAGTTATTTTAAATTACTCTTAAGTTAATGTAGCCTATTATAGGTTACCCAAATCTATGTGTAAGGTACCATAAGCTAGGCTCTTAGTTTAAACATAGGTCATTCTTAAGTTAGTGTAAGCTACTTTAAGCTACCCAAATCTATGTGTAGGTTACCATAAACTAGGTTTTAATGTTTTTTTAGGTTATTCCTAGTTTAGTGTAAACTATTTTAGGTTGTTTTTAGGTTACCATAAGCGAAGATTTTTAATTAATCTTACACTATTTTTAAGCTATTGTACATGATGCACTTTCGAACTTCTTAAAAGACCCAAAACGAAATAGTGGAAGAAGGAGATAGTTGGGGCACGCTCCTTAACTCATAACATTTGGGGGTAAAAAGGTGTGTTGAAGCTTTGGGATGGGATTAGGACGAACTCACAAATGATAGTTCAAGATGAGGTCAACCTACACAACCAAGACAAAAGAGCAATTAATGCAAGTTGAATGAAAATGGTGTGATGAATTTAGTAGGGATAACTTCAAGAACAAGCTTTATACGGCCCACAACCTTTGGGATGAGGCATCACTCCCTTCCCTATAGTACATTTTATGCCTCTTTACGAAGACTACATCCAAATGTCACTTTTCCTTAAAACTCCCAAGTGGGAGTCCCAAAATTGGGACTTTCGTTGTCCCAAAATTTTGGATGTTCATATATTTTTCAAATCAAATTTATTTTGAAAATTTGAGGGCGATATCGTATAGCCTTTAAAAATATCTTTCCAATGTTGTATAGTTTGTCCCAATCGGACTTCATTTGACCTTTTCTTTCAAGGGATTTGTGGTCGGGAATCAAATTTTCAACTTGATTCCCGTTTCTTCTTTTGATCATAATTCATGAAAATTAGATTTAAATGAACAATGTGAGGGCACCTTAAACATCTACGTTTCAAAACCTTTCTAATGGTGTTTTGGGGGCCCAATTTGGTGTTTGTTTGCCTTTCCAACCAAGGCTTCAAACATTTGCAACTCCCAAAGTGGGAGTGCACTTGGGAATCATTGGGCTTCATCCCTTGCACTTTCCCCCATTTGTGAAAGTGTGTTTCACACCTAAACACATTCTTGGCCTCATGGGCTTTTGCACTTCACACTTAGTCGTGAACCCAATGTTAACGTTATGACAATACATGGATTGTTCTAAAATATTTTTCTTTAGAATATTATTAGTTATATTGAATTATTTAAAGCTATCATACCCTAAGTTATTCTTAATTACTTAAAAATATATTTTTTAATTATTCTACTTTAGGTTATTCTAAGTTATTTACCTTAAGGTGTTTTCAACTAATCTATTTTTGGTTATTTTTGGTTATTTCACCTAAAGTTATTTTTAGTTATAATAAAAAATATAATAGTAAAAAATAGCTTGAAATAGCCCAAAAACACATAGGGTACTTTGAGTTTAACGTGTATAATTTCACACTAACAATACCTCAGGCTAAAATAATTTAGAATAATTTAAAATATAATAACCTAAAATAACCAAGAATAACTTAAGGTAAATAGCCTAAGGTGGAATAATGTAAAATAATGTAAAATGGATTAACTTGGAATAACTAAGAATAACATAAGGCAAAATAACCAAAATAGTTGAGAATATCCCAAAAAGAGTTTAAAATAATTTAAAATAATAAAAAATAGCCTAGGGATTTTGTTAAATCAACTACCAATAATTCTCATAATCTTGCCAATAGTTCTATTAAGCTTGATATGTGTCTCTGTAATGTTTCTTTAGTCACTTGTTGGAAGCAAAGTGCTTTGGGGGGATTTTGGGACATTTAGTGAAAAGATATTGTTTACATCAATAAAAACAACAAGAATTTGGGTTTCATACTAGCAAGATTTCAAAGGAATTGCTTTTGTTGGATGTTGTTAGTAGTTTTACACATCTTTAAAAATTCACAACATTCTAATTATGACTTTTAAAATTCACATGTCTTGAATTATTTCTTAAATTTCGTTTGTGGATGGTCATTTTTTTTGTTTGAGTTGTGAAGTATTTGAGATTTATAGGGCTATGTTAACTTTCTTTGCTATTCACTTAAAATAAATGAGTAACACATTTAAAGTCAAATTGTCAAATCATTGCCAACCCATAGGTTTAAGGAAGGGTCCTTTGTTAAATTATCAAAAAATCCTTGGTTAGGAAAGAAAATTCTTGTATATTGCACTTGGGAATCTTGATCCATCACTAGGAATGTTGAATAATCGTTAGATGTTTTTATCAAACACCTAATATATTGATCCAAGGTTTGGTAGAAATAATTGTTCTTTTCTTTCAGCACTATGAATGCTTGAAAACCACTTGTTCTCAAATAAGCATGGAAATTGATTGGGCAAGGGGGAAAATAGTTGGAAAATAAGGAATGGTTAGCAAAATGTTAATTGATGTAGTGGGTAAGCAATTCAAGCATGGTGGCAATTCTTGTAGGTCTTTGGTAAGCATTGAAAATGCTTGGAAAACATTGTGAGGCTAGGTTGAGGGCTAATTTTGTTGACCAAGGCTTATGTAGGTCCAATTTAACTAGTTGTGGTGGATACAAGTTGTGTTATCAAACAATAAAGGTTACATCATGTGCATCTAATCCCTTTTGATTAATTGAGGTTCATATGTGTCTTGTAATGTCTTTTTGATGGCTTGTTGGATGTAGAGTGCTTTGGGGGGATTTTGGGACATTCAGTGAAAAGGGGTAGGCTTCAATAAAGATGATAAGAATTTGGGGTTTGAAACTCACTACAAATATTTTAGGTCCATCCACACCTCTTGATTCATGTTTGCGTGCTTTACATATCTTGACAACAAAAGTTTGACTCCTAATGCACACCAGAAGTCCACCAACATCTTTGTAAGTTTTATAATTACATTTACTAAATTTTATAGCTCATTCACTGGTTATAAAATAATGGGTACTGGGAAACCAATAGATAAGCATTGCAAGTGGTTTGGAAGTACCAACCACTATTGGGTAAAAATTGAGAATAGATTGCTAGAAGGTGTAGCTCCTTTGGAAACACATAAGGTGCTGCATAACCATTAGTTGATAATAGAAATGAACATTCAAGGTGTCTTAGTGATATGAATTGGTTGAATCATGCTACACTATAATGAATTTTGCTTTGTTCCTTTTATCTCTTGTAGGGCAATCATGTGCAAGGAAACAAAGGTTGAGATGGTTTCAAAGGATGCCCCTTTGGTAAATTAGCCATTAGTGGACATTAAAAACCAAGATGTTATTTATTTTTCCACCATCAAAGGGTTGAATGGTTATAGTCTAGATCCAAATATGACCTAGAGAATCAACACATCATTGTAGAGGAATACATTGCTATGTTTGGGGGAGCTAGGAAATTCAAGATCAAGTCCATGAAGATTTCTTAGATTATTGTATTGTTGTTGTACATTGTCAAAACATTTCTAAACAAATAGTCAGGGGTGCCTATGCATGTCTCATGCACTAATATGAAGTATGTGGCATTAAAGTGAACTTGTGGGACTATTGAACAAATTAAGATAAATATGCCTTAAGCTTTAAAGTTTATTAATTGTATTAATTAAATGGGGTGCCTCCCAAGTTCCTTGTTTTTTGTGTGACAATTGACCAATTTGAGTGACCCATCACAAGAAAACTCAAAAAAATTTGAAATTGGAAGCTTCCCAAAATATAGATTTTTATGTAAAGACGAAGATTTTGCTCTTTGGCCCAAATATATAGGTGAGAAGGTGAGAATTTTGGGCCATATGGGATACAATTAAAGATTGTGCACATGCTAGGAATGGTAGGTATGTATATTTCAAATGGAAAACCCTCCTTACTTTGGACAACCATAATTTCTATGTTATTTAACAATGATTCAAAAGCTTGTTAAAGCATCCAAAGATGAACTACAAATTACCTTTAGACTCCATCACCAATAGAGTGTCAAACATGACGTCATTCTTTTTAAATACATTAAGTGTTCATTCATGGGCATGTCTATCCTAGTCAAGAATGAATTGAACACTTCGATTTTTACATTTTCACATTGTATATATATTTTTTAATTCCAAAATGTGAAAATTTTCCTTCATTTAAAATGAATAATTAAAAGTAAATATCCATTTTTAACCTTGAAAAGGGGTATATAAAGGGGTACCAAAACTTTACCAAAGGAATTAAATTCTTTTTCATAGTGTTTAGTATATTACAATTATGGCATATTGTTGTGTTCCTATGATTAGAGTATTGAGAAAACAAGCTTTAAAATATCCAATAATTATTGGATGTTGTGTAGAAGTATTTTTGCGAGTTGTCCATATAATATAGTTTTTAATAATGACATGCAAAAAGAATGCATAAAATAATGCAATTGATTTCAAATTTTATGTACAAAAAAAACATTTTTCCTTTTATGCAATTACATTGGTCAACTTGATGGGGCACACACATGCTAAAATAGGCCAATTCATTCATAATCCTTGTTCAAAATGTAAAAGTAAATGGAGAATCAAATTTTCATTTTTGAATTTTAGGCCTTTGACCAATGTTATAAATTTTGGGATGAAATTGTCATATTAAATAAACCATATATGGTCATCCTTAATCTATATTATTGTTGAAGTTATTTTATTTCTTTATTGCAAGTTTATATTTCATATTTTTTTCTCCAATTTAAAATTTTCAAATGATGTGTTCTTAATGTTTGAACCATCATGCATATTGAGACACTTTTTCTAGGACTTTCAGACTTGAATATTACAATTATGACAAAGTTAAGTTTTTCAAAAATATTAAGTTTTTTTTCATGTAGTCTTGAAATGCTAAGAACCTATTTTTCAATATGAACTACAAATGCATTTAATGTTTGTAACATGGTAAAACATGCTTTAAACATTCTTTGAGTGAATCATATAAATGATTTAAATATGAATTTCAAAAATGAAATAAAAAATGAAAAAGTCATGAGTATATTTTATGTTTATTTTGTGCAAAATGGGATAGGAGCACCAAATCAAAAAAAACAAGTGAAAGTAGGTTGGACAAAACTAAACAAAACATTTTAAGAAGCTTTTAAAAACTTTTTCATGTCATACTTCATATGCTCTTGTGGTTTAAACATTAATTTTCAAATAATGCATCCTACTTTTTAACCTCCAAAGTTGACAATTTGTTTTTTGGGCCTTCAAAGGATACTTTTAAAAACTTACTTTAACATGTTTATGCCCAATGAAATGAAAATTTCAAAGTCTTGAAATTTTGAAACAAAGGGCTGGGGAATGATTCTTATTTTAAATCATTTGGCTAATTTTTTATCTTCATTTGGTTCAAAATTTCTAACTTTGAGTGTAGGTCACATGTGCAAAAAAAATCATGAAAACATGTTTAGCTAATTTAAAAACCTCATTTTGGCATTTTTTTTGTTTATGCTTGTGAACCAAGATATTGATGCACAATTATGGGGTAAACCCATCCTTGGGTGGTACCACTAGAAACATCACACCCCAAATTTCTCAAACCCATTCTATTTTAGAACAGCATAAGACTCAATTAAAGAATTTTGAAATTTGAAATTTTTATCAAAGATTAACCAAGTTGTTTAGAATTTGAAACTTTAATTAGATTTACAAAAAATAAAGTTTTAAAATGAATGGTCAAGAAATTGTTTTTAGGAAAATAACATTTTGGGTTTTTTTTTCAAAAACACAAAAGGAATGTGTTGTTTTGCTTTTTTTTTAATGCTTTCAATTTCTAGGAGGGCCTAAGATGGTCCTTTATTTATTTATTTATTAATAGATAGTGGATTGAAATAAACATAATTTTTTGAGCAACTTTTGAAAATTAGGACTAAGAGGTATTGAAAGGCCATTGCATTCATGTCTACAAATTTATAGTAATTCCCTTTTTTTTTGTTTCAATCAACAATTGAGATCATTGGTGATTATAATTGAGAAACCATTTTTTTTCCCCCACAATGGTGCAACTTGACATTTAATGATAAGGGGTCAAGAATGTCAAGAACACATGTCATGAACATTTCAAGAACACAAATTTCTTACTTGTGTAGCTTATATACTTGTGTACAATTTTTTCATAATGTGTATGTTGGTGAAGAACACAAAGCCCATGTGTTGAAAGTTAAGAAAAAAAAGATAAAATTATATATATATATATATATATATGAAACTTGGTCTGGACATGACCTTCCCTTAGATTCTGGTGAGATGGTTCTTAGTGGTATCACCTAAGGATGGGTTTGCCACATGTTAGCATGTGAAAAATGACTACCATTACATGAACTATTTTATTTTGGACTATATGAATTTTCAAACATAGATTTTTTTCATGTAAATATCGTTCGTAAGAAAATTTCCTAAGGTCCTTTTTCCTTGTTTTTTTGGAACCCTTGGAACCATATGCATTCATGAATGAACCCAAAATATATAAAAACTTGATGTACTTGAACAACATTGGTTGGAACCCAACCAAGAAAGTACTCATGTCATGCATGCATGGTAAAAGATGAATAGTTAGTTGCAAAATCCTGGTAGGTTGCAGGCCATAACAATATTTTGTTTGCATCATCACTTCTTCTATTAGGTCGTTTAGTTTTCGAGGTCTTCTATATATTGGGCTCTTGGGGGTGCATGAGGTTTCATCTCGGTGATAAATCTTTTAAGACAAGTCAATTGTTCTTCATGTATCCAAGCAGATCCACACCAAATACTTCACTAAGTCCAAATATACGTAGCAAGACAGAACAAATCTCTCTACCTCGTACCATGCAACAACCTCAAATTAGACATCCAGGGCGTAGTACTTGAAGGTATATAGAAATAGAGACATATGGCCTCGCATCTAGCTAGCTGATGAACTATGAGCACTAGTACAGATTTCCATCAGTCCGACAACAACAACAACAAGTACAGAATTAGGGTATTTATCAATTTGCAACTGTTGTTGCTGGCTGCCACTCACCGATGCTTCAGCTCTCAGTTGAATAATGCCAACATGCAGCAGAGAAGCCACAGCTAGAAGTGCCATCTTCTGCCAATTAATAGCCATGATGATGATCTGATCAACACTTAAATTGAGCTGCTCATGAGTATGGTGGGCTGCTGATGGTTTTGAAAGGATGCCGCAGGAGTAGATTAGTTGTGACTGCTTGACATGAATGGTACTACCAGCTCTATCTCATCTGCTTTTATATGGGTACCAGAGCTCATCGCCTCTTACCCCTGGACGACTAGGTATCTTGTGACGGAAGACTATGCATGCATGCGGCGGACTTCGCCTCAACTCCACTAAGTTAGCCTGTGTATATGGATCAATAACTAGTGGCTTAGTTTATTAATGTTCACAATATTATGCCAAGAAAATCAAGGATGCAAAACTACTGTGGTCCCCCCAATTTGCACAGAGTTGAAAACAACTTTCTAAATTGAAATCAATTTAATTTTCTTGAAGACATTTAGATCTGAAGCTCGGTACAGCATATACCCATTCACGTATTCAATTTTTGCACTTCATTTAGTTAAAGAAAAATAGCAAAGTCCCACATAACCTGCATGGGAGGATGTCTGTGGTTGATCACCTAATATAAGGCCTTCAGTTACAGACACAAATACACAATTGGTGGCATTACTGTCTATGATTATTTCTTGCTTCTTCCATAGTGAATGAATGCCTTTATTTTTCATTATTATCTAGAAGATGAGGTACAAAATGATGCACTTTTGGGTCGTGCAATTCAATTTGGCATTGGTAAAAACATTACAAAATGTTGGCAAGCAGGTTTCTTGTTCCTTTATCTTATTCAAACGTGCAAGATCCATTGATTATTCATTTTGATCATGGTTTTTCTACTGGTGAAATTTCACCACTTGATGAAAATTTTAAAACTTTGCTTGAAAATCCAGTGGTTTTTGGGGTTTTCTGTATTGCCATATTTCAAAAAAATTCATAAAATTTTCCAAAACTTTACATCATATTCCCATAGCTGGTGGCCAAAAATATAGAAAGATACTTAAATTTTCTTACTTTCATATTTCATTATACCCAAATTTGGCTATTAAACCTCTTAATGGATGATTGGCACCTTGGCTACATTGACACAAAATTGTTAGAAAAAACACGAGATGGATGGCCTGTATTTACAAGTTGATAGTTAGGTTGCCCCCTTCATGCACCATGTTCATGTGATTTAAAGGAAGTTGTTTGCATTTCCATCTACAAGGCTGATTTTGGTACATGCACCATTGCAATGATAGAATGTACCTTTTCAGATTCTGTAATGAATTTTGTGGCACAATTATCGGCCTCAAATTCTTCAATATACTTAGATGATAAACATGTTTGTGTTTAATCTAATTTGACAAATGATATACTTCCAAATATCTGAAATGTTATATTTTGATTAGTTATATCCAATTAGGGTCTTGGAAATCTATCAATAGGGTTTTAGAAAATCAACCATGATGGTTACAAGTTACACAATTTCTATTGGGGAATTCTACAATTTGTATTAATCAATAAGCTTGGATGAAAATTTAGTGTTGGGTTGAATTAGTTGGTACGAGGGTTTATGGTACTTGAATTGGTTTAGGGTTTTGATGTATGGGTTCAACTAAAGGAATTCAAGGAATAAGCATCATTAAATGGCTATCCCCAAATGCTAAACTTGGGTCTCTCATCCAAAGGACTATAACTATATCAACAAAGTAAGGCTTTGATGCTTGTGGTCCATCTTGGAGATGGCATATGCATTGGAAACATTGAAAATCTAAAAAGAGCTAATAAGAAGGGTTTTGGCAATTATGAGCTCGGAATATGTTGTTGAAACACCATATGTTATTTGGTTGAAGAACCAACCAAGGGACTAGTACCTTTCCCCTATGCAAATGAAAGCCCCATAGTTGGGCCATTCCCAAAATAAAGGGCCTAAGATGAATTGACACAATATATTTGAAGTTACATTCCAAACACAATCAATTGATTTAAGTATGTTAAAGTTATTCGTAAATTTGGGCAAACACAACATCAAAAGCCCATGTTTCCTCAATCCACATGATGAATTACAAAGATGGCACCAAAAAGTAACACGTGGGACCAATGGGGCTTGAAACACAAAACTATCCCTTGAGTTCATGCCAAGTTTCTTGCCCATGTACCTACTAGAAAGCCCATGTACGTTCCTCACCTTTTGTTGCTCCCATAAAGCTCTACCCAAAAGCACTATTCGATTTATTTTTGTTTTTTCTATTTTTTGGGCAAAGGTTTAAGAAAATTGAGTTTGAAGGAAAGAGAGGATATAGACAAGAAGAAAGAGACACAAGATAGCTTGAAAAGTTCATGTGTTGGAAGCAAGTGGCATTCGAGAGAACATGTTTTTGGAAATTAGTGCAACTTTGAAAAGTTCAACCTACAATGTTTTAAGGAGGCTAAATATGAGCAAAAGTTGATTGTTCCAAGCTTTATAACAATACCCCAATTTTACAACTTTTTTTAAAAAGTGAGATTTAATTTAGCATAGGAGATCATGGTTTTAGTAGCTTAGAGTACCAAAAGATGAAAAGTTTTTTTTATTATCTTGTTGAAGATCTTTCCTTTTGGCAAGCATTTTTATTCTCCTTGTGGGCATTCTTCATATGTCATTTCAAGGTCTATGAATTTTTCCAAACTTTAACTAGTGAATGGTTAAGAGAATCCTTGAAGCAATGTAACTTTGAGCCTCCAAGACTTGAAACAAAAGACCTTTAGTTGTTTTGCTTCCAAATATTGAAGACCGTTTTTTGCCTCCACAAACTTTAGAATTTGTACCTTGTACCCTAAACATCCCATAGACATGAAAAACCTTTGAATACCTTGGAAGTTTATTTTCTCCTCTAACAAATGCATTCCTAATAAAATATATTTTAAAAAAGTTGCCTATGCAATGATGTGGCACTTTTGAACTAAGAAAATCAAAGTTGGCATAAGGTTGTGCGCGAGTCCTTAGAATGGCATGTAATAAACATTATGAAATATCGCAATGTTTTTTTACCGTTGCACAATTGTGGACTTCTCTTCTTCTTAAGTGGTCTCTTAAACAATGTTTGTAATGTTTGAGATGAATTGTTTAAATTTTGCTTGTTAAATTATCCCAAGAACTAACAATTTGTTTTTGAAATCAACCATGTACATATTAATGCATGTAAGACAACTTTTCAATTATAATCAATTATGGTTGTATGGGTGTTTATGTCAATTTGAAACCATGGGTAGGGATTTGTATCTCTCTTGACATTCCAATTATGGTCCATTCTAGAAGTGTGGGTGATATTTTGATTTTGAAAACATCATTAGGGTTTTATAACCATCTTAGCATTTCAATTATGATCAATTTTATTGTATGGGTGCTTATGTTAACTTAGAACCATGTGTAGGGGTCTATAACTTTCTTGCTACTCCAATTATGGTCAATTTTAATGTTATGGGTGGTATTTTGGTCTTGAAAACATCATTAAGGTTTTATAGCTCTTTTGATATTTCAATTATGATCAATTTTTGTTCTATGTCTAATTATGGTCCATTTTGGTGTTCTGGGTGGTATTTTGATTTTGAACCTTCACTAGGGATTTACAACTCTCTTGGCATTCCAATTATGACCCATTTTGTTTGTATGGGTGGTTGTTTATACCTAAAACCCACGTTAGGGGTTTGCAATTTTGTTGGCATTTCAATTATGACCCATTTTAATTGTATGGGTGGTTATTTATACTTGAAACTCACACTAGGGGTTTCTAAATCATATGGCTAAATAATTATGATGCATTATCATTTCATGGGTGGTTATGTGAATTGAAACTTAAAGGTCAAGTTTGCAATTCATAGAGTCCCTTTATTATGAGCCATTTTAGTATGAATGGGTGGTTATGGGAACTTGAAACCTAATTGGTTTGTAGCTCATTTGGGCTTTTTATTTTGATTCATTTTGGTTTGTATGGGTGGTTGTTTGAATTTGAAACTTGAAGGCAAGTCCGCAACTCTTTTGGGCATTATGTTTTGATCTAATCTAATTTGTGTGATTAGTTTATTAAACTTAAAACTTGATTATAGGTTTACAATTCATTTGGGCATTATGTTTGATCTAACTTAGTTTGTATGATTAGTTTATTGAACCTAAAACTTGATTGTTGGTGTTTAGCTCATATGATAGTTTTCAATAACTTGGTTTGGATGTGTATGGGTGGAAATCTAGAGAATAGCCAAATCCAATGACCAAAGTTTTGAAATCCTAAAAGTGGGTTTGGAAATTTAATGACCAAATTGTCCAAATCCAAAAACAATTTTGAAAATCCTAAAAATTGAAGATGTGATTAGGTTTTAATATGTATGTTTATTCATGGTAACCACTAAGGTCATGGAGAATGATGATTGGTTCAAGACACAACAATTTGAATTGGTGGTTTTGCCCAACACAAAGGCACCCTAAAAAAGAAAACTACTTAGGAAAATAGTGGAATCTCTTCACCTTAACACCATTGCCACATCTTATAATATTACACATTTTTCCTAGGGAGTGAAAGGGCAACACTTTAATGTGATGAAATGTTGGAGCATTCAAAAGCCACATACTCATACCCATATCGAACTAGTCCACAATGCTTACTCTTACATCTAAGTCATATTTGAGTTTAAAGTTTCACATTTAACCTTTCTAGATCCTTGGACTTTAAACCATGTACTAGTGATGGTGAATGGATGGTGACCAAGGTAGAAATGTTTTATAGCCAATCCAAGAGCATGGCAATGGTGGCATCCCATTTTGCTTTCACATCGAAAATTGAAAATCCTTTTTTAGCAAGCAAAATGAAAATCAACAATGAGTGGAAAAAATAATTCAAGATAAAACAATTGAAGGCAACTAAAGATTTAAATGTCATATAAGAGGAGGAATTTAGATCAAAGGTTTGAACAATTTTGGACATTTGGTTTAAGTCCCCCTACCAACCATGTGTAGCTAGATTATGATTTTGGTCCTTAGTCATGCTTCAAATGTGAGGTCCATACACCTCATGTTTAAGAAGTTATTGAAGCAAGTTGTAGTTTGGAATGATGTGTATAATGTGGCTTTGTTGAATCAAACTTTTGCATGAAACATTTCCATTTTCTTTTCAATCCACCAATCCCCCACTCTACTTGAACCTTAAACCTACATGCATTTTGGTAAATGTTTACACTACATCATGGTTTGCATCTAGATCAAGTTTTCATTCTTTTATCCTACACATAATGAACATCCTTTCACCCATGTACCTTAGATTTCCCAAGAGATATTCAAAGTAGTCATCTCCATGAATGAAATATTGGTGTTAGGTTCAATAAACATTTGAGTGTTACAAAATGTTCACATCATGATGGGATTCGGGTTAGCCAATGTCTATGCATATGAATAATCCATGATGGTAAAAAATGATTATATTGTTCATTACATAGATCTTCTGAATTTAGAACCAAGTCTTGTGTGCCTTATTATTCCATGGTTTTTGAAATTTTCCCAAACTACCATCAATGACATTAATACAACTTGACAACATTTCCATTGTGTACTGAAGACAATTTTTTTTAGGTGTTAACCATCAGATTTCATTTACAAATACAAAGAAAACTTTGACCAATTCCACATAAAAGCATTGTACATTGTTATGTTGTCATGATTCATGTGCACAATCAAGTTCATGAGGTGTTGCTTTGGTGTCAACTTTGATGCCGTATCCAAAACAATTAGAATGTCCTTATTTTGATGCAAAATATAAAATCAAACCATAACCCTATAAATTTGACCCTAAAAACCCTAACCCTAACATGAAAACACTCAGCCTTAACTTTAAATACTAAAATCAGACTTGAAAGTGCAAGAAATTAAACCTAAATCTTAAACCCTAGTAAAAAACCTTCAAAATTAAGGATAACCCTAACTTCTAAACATTAAACCCTAACCTTAAACCTTTGGTTTGAAAACCTCAAAAATGAGACCTAAATCCTAAACCCTAGGTTATAGCTATCAAAATTAAACCTAAAAGCCCTAATCCTAACTTTTAAACATCAAATTCTAACTTTCAACCTTAGTGATTAAGTTTGGAAACTCTAAAATCAAACCTAAAAACTTTAACCTTAACCTTTAAACCCTAAATTTAAACCTTACAACTAAAACCCAAAAACTTTCAAAATTAGATTTAAACCTTAAACCTTAAGTTGTAACCTTGAATATTGGTGGAAAAAACCCACCTCAATTGAACTTGAAACACCAAACCCTAACTTGAAACTTTATAAATCAAATGTTAAACCTTAAAAATCAAACTTGAAAACCCTAAAAATCAGACCCAAAAACTTTAACCCTAACTTTTGAACACTAAATTTAATTTCAAACCCTAGTGATCAAATCTGAAAGCCATGAAATCATATTTACAAACTGTACCCCTAAAAATTAAACTTAAAACCTCAAACTCTTGAATAATCATGGTGTGACTCACATTGTAACCAATGCATTCCAAACACCAATGACTAGGTCCACATATTGCCCATCATTTCCTCCATTTCATGTGAAGTGAAAAAATCATTGGATTTGCAAGCCACCAACATCATTTGCAAAATCATGAGATCATTTTGATCCATATCCTCTAAGATCCTCTCATAACTTGAATCATAAGTAAAATCATCACTAGAAGAAAACCCATTTGAAGAACTTGAAAAAAAAAACATTTTTAAAATTCTTAAATGAAAATAAAAAGAAGTCTACAAGAATGATCTCTTCCTTATATACTTGCCATGAGAATCTAAAGCTAAGTTCCAACTTATCTTAAGACTAAACCCACCTTTTTAAGGCTGATTTGTAATCACCTTATTTTACATACATAAAAACATGGGCTTAAAACAACAATTTTCATCACTATTTTTAGTCCATGGTTGTGTATTTTAATCTTAATTATAAATCTTGATTTTTAACTCCATATTCTACACAAACCATGCTATGTTCCAAAAATGCAAAACCTGAAAAATTAAACTATACTTAAAAAATCGTAAACACTTAAAACCCTAAAAACCAAACATTCAAACCCACACAAAGCTTATTCCAACCCTGAACCCTAAAAGACCAAAACGAACCTTATTCATATAGTCAATAACCATATCCAATAGCCAAAGCCAATAGTCACTAGCCGTTTACCAATAACAAGTCGCCAATAGCCCATGGCCATAGCCAATAGCCATATAACTAATGGCCATATAGCCAATAGTCATAGCCATATGGCCCTGTAACCAATGGCCCCATACCCCCTTAGCCCATAGCCCCCCATAGCATAGCCAATAGGTGAGCAGTCTGTTATTGACCCAAATAAAAAGTTGTCGTGCCTAGTTTGGGGATTCCATCCTGAGTTTCCCCCATGTTGGTTCCTTATTTGGACACTTTACAAATAACACAACTCCAAGGGATGAGATTAAAAAAAAGGTGGTGAGAGTGGGGTCCAACTGGACTCCACTTTACAGATATCTTTATTAGGGTGGTACGTGGGTCAGATACATCCATTGAAGGACAATTCTACAACTCATTCCCTAGAGCATCAAAAGAGAGATTTATTGATAGAGGAAAAAGACCTTTTCAATGGAATTTCTAACATTGCTTGGAAGAAGGTTTTGTGGATGGTTTGGGAGATTTATTTGGAAAAGGGTTGTTGGGTTTGGATTCCACACTTGTATACTTTATTGTCGGCTATGGGGTTTTGGAGGTTATTGATTCGCATGTGGATTTGGAGGAATTCAAAAGCTTTGGTTCTTTTGGGGGCTTAGGCTATGTCAATGCCTTGGCCATAACAACACACACTTGCTTCCAAGATATTCCATCCACATTGTTAGTTCATCCTTTATTCCATTCATTTTTGGGAGGGGTGGAAATGTTTGTTTACATGATGACCAAAAAACTACTGAAATATTGTTTAACTTTTTCCTCATTCCTTCATTGTCCAACTTTCTTACATTGCTCATCTTCCACAAATTCATCCATTGTTCAATTTTACAAGTTCATCCATTGTTCAATTTTGCAAGTTCATCCATTGTCCAACTTTCTTACATTGTTCATTTTCCACAAATTCATCCATTGTTCAATTTTGCAAGTTCATCCATCGTCCAACTTCCACATATTCATCTATTTTCCCAGAACTAAAGATGATATTTGAGGAAGTTGACATTGAGAAAATGTTCTTTCATTAGATTTGAATTCCTTCTAATCAAGTGCGTAACATGTCTTTCAATGAAACGGATTCAATTTCAAATTTTCAAGCATAATATTATGAGTTTCCTAAAATTCTCCGGATATTAAAATTATCTTGAAGAAAGCTAGGCATCATCACCAATGGGCATGCCATTTGCAACAATGACATACCTACATTCAATCGATTGCACCTATTCTAGTGCTCGTTGTGCAAAGACCATATAAGGGTGAAGTTTCAAATGTTTTGGAAAATTGTTGAAATGAGTTCTTAAGATTGAAAGTAAAATAAAAATAAAATTGTGGGGTATTGTTTCATCTTGGTTGTGTGACGGCTTCAAAAAACCTTTGAAAGTTCCACTCAAACCGAAACACTAGATGGATGGAAGGAGCTTGGCACCTTTTGGATGCAATTGATGATGTTTCATGATGTGGTCATGACATGAGAGCCAACTCATGCAATACATAATTTATATTATTTTTGGACTTTTGTTTTGGTTCTTTTTACTTTGTATATGGATGGTGGGACTTTCTCACCTCCCCTTACTTAATAACTCCCCATGTTCATGGGGAGCCACAAAAGGGCAGTCTGTGCCCTTTCTTGGGGTAGAGTACCAGCACCATAAGGCAAAAACCACCTTCTTGTGCATTGAGAGATAAGTGGTTTTCTCCATGTAGTGGGCCAAGGTGCACTAGCACCTACAATGGTATTTTCACCTTTGCACATGAAGCACCTTAAAGCAGCTTCACCCATACCCCTTATTTGGGTAAGTAACAATCCAACATGGTTTTCATTTGTTTCTCAATCACACCCATAAACATGACAAAAAAGGGGCAATATCAAAACCAGCTTTGTCCCATGTCAAAAGAATGACAAAAAGTAAAGAAAAGGCATGTGACACTCTATGCCGAGTCTTGTGGTTTTACCATAGGGTTTGACTACCGCAGACCTAGTTACAAAACATGGTGCAACTTGCTTTCAGTAGAGTTATCTGTAAAGTCTCACAATTAGGGGGTGAGAATGGTCAGTTTTGGCATAATAGGGCATCAAACATGTAACTAGGAATGAAAATTTTACAAAACAAAATAACTGGGACCCAAACTAGTTTTTTGAGTAATTTTGGTGGTAAATTTTTCATCCTATCTTTCCTTTTTCCTGAGCACCTCCACTGGTGCTGCTGCAGTCGACTCTAGATTAATGTTAGATTTTTTAGAGTCAAGAAAATCTAATAGTTATCAAAATCCCACAAGTAATCATGAAAAAGGGTGAAATTAAAAAAAATAATATTTACAGAAAATTTTAAAAATCAAAATCACACCAATGAAAAAAAAAAAAATTATTGAAAACTTTGATAATATGAAAAACTATTTGTTTGTCGAAAATTAGAATGCCTAGCTGAAATCACTTTTAAATTTTCAATCCATCTTAAAATGAAACAATTTTTGCAAGTACAATTGCAACAATATGTTTCCTCTTCTCAAAGGACATCAATTGAAAGTGTGAGCATATAGAAGAGCCCATCTTACAACAATGTGGAGAAACCTTTACTTTGCACCTGATTTTAAACATGTGAAACTTCAAAGAGGTTCTTAATTAAGAGACAAAAACATGCAGCTTAAGAATAGGCAAAAACATGAACCTTTATTAATTAGCATAAACTATTGATGGCCACCAAACCAAAGTTGGTGATAAAAATCAACTTCGATTAGTGCAATTCAACAACTATGGAGGTGCATTAACACTAACTACAATAGGAACCCCTAAATTAACCAAATTAACAATCTAGCATGATTTTTAGTCTATATTTGTAAAGAGTATAAAAAACATATCAATTAAAGTGAAATAACATATAAGCAAATAATATTAAATCAAGGTTGATTGTACATATATTTTCATTATTCCTACCTGTACAACTATCATTATTACTCTTGAACCTTGTGCATTAAATGTTGAGATTTAATATTTAATATTGGGGATTTCAATTTCTTTACTTTACCATTGAAAGAGGGGATAGGGGTGAAAATATTCCCCAGGAAAGGGTGAAGAGAAGGTGATTTTATATATAATTTTAATGTCCAAAACTATGGTATTGATAAAAAAATTGGCTCTCTTATGGAAGGTCATTGATTTGAACTTGTTATGGTTTTGTAACATAAGTAGATAAAGTATTGTTTGTTTTTTTTTTTTCCCTTTACATGTGCAACAAGTAAAATTGTGTGGTTTTGAAAGTGGTGCAAATTGTTTTTGGTCCTAGTAGTGATTTTACACTTTTGTTGTTAAGTCCCAATTATGTTTTAGGTAACTTGGGTTAGTTGTTTTGGAACACATTTTATGTGAACATGCTTTTGATTGGTTTTTATTTGTGGGGAATAAGGTCCTTTCGCCACAAATTTATTAGGCTTCATAGGTTTGTATAAATTTTGTGTGAAATATGATTTTCATAGGTTCGTATAAAAATCATATGAATTTTGTGTTATGTTCATATGAATAATATTTGTACATATGTAATATTTTAAATATTTAAACGGATGTGATGTTGTTTTTGAATGACATATATGAATGTTCATGTTTAATACATAAAAATTGCATAATTTTATGCAAAATTATATCATGATAAGTGCAAAGACTTAATTTAAATATAAATCATATGTATTTCATATCAAAACATCATAAGTGAAAAAAAAAATCATTTATATATAAATAATATATATACATATATGTTTTGTGTCATTTTTACACTTTGAAACTTATGGATTTTGAATGGACATTGTTTTATGATTTTCGCATAGATTTTATTGAAAATTTGTGATATTGAAAGTTTGTAATGTTGTGTGTGAATCTCAAATTAGTTTTGCTGATTTGACATTTTGGAATGTAAGAATTATGTAGTATAATGTTTGTGTTTAATTTTTGCAACATGTTTTGCATATTTGCTCAGTGTTTGCATTGTTACAAATTTGGGGGTGTTTTGTGGGTTTGGATTCATGTGTTTGTTGTAGGCAACCTAATTTTGAATCAAATATGTAGTTTATGTTATGTATGAAGGTTGTTACTATTTGGTTGGTAGTCGTAAACAACAATAGTTGTAATCATCAATGTGATAGTGCATAAATTTGATCCCACAAGGTTTGTGAAGAGCATGAATGTCACAAAGGTTGGGAAGGCTAGGAGTTCACAAATTTGATGAAGGACCAAGATTTCATGAAATGCATGAAAAACATGGAAATCACAAAAGCTAAAAGAACCATGAATTCATGAAGGTCACGAAAGATTAGGAACTCAATAAACAACTTACAACACAACATTGCAAGAAGCGGACAATAATGTTGGCCCATGGTCATTAAAAAGACTTTTCAAACATTTATTTCCCTTTGACTATGGATCTAGAAACCTTCTTTTTAAATAAATTTAAACATTTCAAACCATGTGAATGGTATTAAAAGAAAAAACAACAAAATTATGGACTTGGAACATTTTGCAAATGTGGTAGGTGTTTTGCATTTGAAGGCAATGGATTGTTTGCTTGTAAGGTGTAAAGTGTGTTTTCAAAAATCATAAAATGTTTGACCATAATATATTCCAAGTTGATGATATCCCTTAGTTCTAAAGGTTAAATCTTCCTCATTTTTTGTTTATTTTAATTTAAATGACT
>Ga0116229_10006404_pt1 | contig 18937 bp, 7 predicted proteins | sample S1TSphgellanicum_3_FD_87313 | JGI IMG/M metagenome (GOLD analysis project Ga0116229, IMG submission 87313) | Host-associated microbial communities from peat moss isolated from Minnesota, USA - S1T2_Fc - Sphagnum magellanicum MG | ecosystem: Host-associated > Plants > Peat moss > Unclassified... | reverse complement strand
CATTGTGATTCCAGTGGATGGCATTTGGACGTTGTTTAACATTGTCATCATTGAACCCACTTGAACACATTTCATTTCATGAGTATTTATATTTAATGGGGTTGTCATTACAATTGTAGTTTAGGTTAAGGATGACCTTTATCGTGATTGATACCTAACAAACCAATTTCCCTTTAGCCATAGAGGTATTTGGGTATTTGCATCAATAGGTGGACGACTTTTTTCATCAATGTGTTAACATGACAGGGAGCACAAAGGGCTTTGGAGGCCTTCGTCTTTTGGTTTTGCATTCATTTTACAAGCAAAGGGGTGTCAATGATATTATAGTGAGTGCAAACAACTTTTATTTTGAAGCACATTGTTATTATAAGTGAGGGTTCTTCTTGACTAAATGTTCTTTTAGGTGTTTTTCCTTTTCCTTTATCTAATATGTTTGTTGCAATTGGGGGAGTTTGAATATTTGATTTGTTTGTGTTCCCTTTGTGGTCCACCGCAATTGGTGGTTTCTTATTTTTGCTTAGAGTTGGGTCCACCCATCCTGTTCCTTTCTTTCCCCCTTTGTCAAGGGTGTTTTGTTTCATTGACATTTGGTAGGTTTTCATCATCATATTAACCTGTATGAGATATGCATCTTGATATAAGCATTTACATTGAAAAAGAATCAATTCTTAGGGGTGTTTCAAATGAGAATAAATTTAACATTATCTAAAAAAAGAATGACAATCATGTTTGGTAGGTTTAGTCTCAAAAACCTTTGTGCTTTGTTGGCTACATTTGAAGTCTAGTTGAAAGAACACCACTATTGAAATAGAAAATCAAAGTTGTAAAAAACATCAACATTAGAAAAATTGTTTGATTGAAAAGTGCATATGATAGTGATTTACAAATCTTCACAAAACTCTTATGTTGTCATCAACATTCATTGAACACAACACATAAAGCCCTAAAACTTAACTTGTGAAAGTTTTATGAAAACCATATACATATCAAAAAACATACATTTTTGTTACACATGATATGTGAATAGGACTCCCTTCAAGAAGGCAACTTTGGATATGGTTAAATATATTAATAACATTGGTAGAGGTTGACCAATAACAAGGGTATTTCATATGTATTTCAAAAAATGACATTAATGACTTCAAGTTTTACATAGTAGGTTATACCTTTATAAATGTTTGCCAAAACCTTAATACATATTTGTCAAAACCTTGTATAATAGGCCAACACTAGGTAAAACGTAAGGATGGGCATATTTTGAAAATAAAGGGCTTAAGGCATTGAGGTGGTAGTCAAGTCCAACCCCACATTTTGGGAATGTCTTTTGCCCATGGGTTTATTAGCCTTTGAATATTGATGTAAAATTGCCCAAAATGTATTTCAAAAAAATTACATATTCAAAGGAAGTAGAAAGTAAATAAACAAAAAAACAAGAACCAAGAATAAAACAATAACACAAACAATTTTAATTAGCCTCAATACCCATTTAGGACATATTTACTCATATATTTATAACTATGAGTAAGTTGAATGTGGGGAGGGGGCAGAGGGGGGGGTGGGGTCAACAAGTGATGGGAGCAAGATGTGGTCAACCCCACCACCATGGCACAACGTAAGATGTAGGTGGCTTGCATCTTTTGTAATGTAACTAAAACATTGTTTAAAGAAGGTACAGTTAGGACTAAAAAGGGTGGATCCTTTGGACCTCTCATCCTTCACATGTTATCGACACAAGCTTGAAGAAAACCATTAACTTGTTTGTGCATGTAGTCACAATGACATGTATCACAACAAATGTAACCAATGTTTTGTTTTTCATGTTTTAGCATAAAAAATTGAACTAATGTTGCAAGTTTTTAATGTATTTACATGATAATGTTTGTAATATATTATGGAAACATGTGGAATGATTTGGAATGAATTTAATAAGGATAAACTATTCAAAAACACTCATTAACCACTATAACTAATGTTTTAAAAATGTTATGTAAAATTTTGTTTTTGGGAGATTTTTGAAATGTGACATTTTGGACAAGATTCTTTGAACATATCTTTACATAAAATTATAGTGCAATATCTTTTTAGGTCGTAAGAAAATTTTAATGATTTTTTTTCAATTTACAAATTGGGATATTCTAGGAATATTTCAAGATAATCACTCATTTAAGAGGGTGGGTGAGGTTCATGTTGGTGTGGAGACACCTTTGTGTGAACAACCAAAAAATTTGATTGTTAAGGCTATGAATTGATTTCTTGGGTGTTGGTATTTTTAATTTCTTTATTTTGTTTAAAATATTTTTTAAGTTGTCCTTGGGGAGGTCATTCTTTGTATATTTTAGGAAGCACTTGAGGCAAAATATGGCATATTTTGAGCATATTTTAGATATATTCTAAATATACTCTCAAAAAAATTTCAAAATGAATTATCATCACCTTATTTACATTTATAATATTTACTATTTTTCAATAAGTTGCACGTTATATTGTTTTGCACATTGTTTATAATAAAATGGAAATGACCTCTTGGGGAAATTGTCAATCCTAATGTTAAAGTTGTCTAAGGTAGATGGTCAAGGTTTGTTAGATCCATGATAAGTATTTTAATCAAGGTGTGAACCTTGTCTTTGGAGAAGACTATGTCAACACATTGAAAATAGGTTTGTTGCACGAATGAAAAAAACATGTGTGAAGTTGTTCATGTACCAATTGGAAACCAACTTCCTAAACAATGAATGTAACAACATCCCATATTACATCATGGGTCCATTTATGTTCATTAAGATGCAATATACATTTCAACAAATGGATGCTTAATGCATCAATGGGGTGTGAGCACATGCAATGAAGAAGGCTTGTTAGTAACAGATGGGGAAGCTTTAATTGAATTTGAAGTGTAGTGGAAAATATTACTAATTGTAGTGGAAATATTGGGATGATCGGTCAAGCTGTGAGCCATGCTATTATCCTTAAGTTGCAACACAAATGGAAATGAAGTTCTTTATGAACCTTGAACATTTTTTCAAAAGAATGTTGGAAAAGGTATGTTTCAATGCACCTACATCACAAACTTAGCATCTCACAATTTAGTAATGGAAATCATGCAATAAAAAATTATTCATAATTTGTATGTTTCATGCATTAATATCGTGCATGGAAAACATGTTTGATACATGGGATTTATTGAAAGATGCAAAATCCATGTGACATTCATTCATTCATAGGTTCATATTTCATATGTCAACACACTTAATAACCATTTAAATCTTTTTTATTCATTTCATCTTTCATCCAAAGTTTTTTGTTAGAAAACACTAGACATGTAAAGTTGTTTCCTAGGTTGGGTGATGATCAAGTTTTTGCCCACATAGACAATGATGATCACCTTTTCCAACACCACTTATTGGCAAATCACAACCTTTTGCCCACCTTAGTTCAAGTGTGTTTTTCCCTTTTCAAAAAACTCATGGATAAATAATTTCAACACATACATGATCCCATCTTGGAATACATCACAAATTTAGCATGTGATGAATTAATAATGAAAATTGTGCGAAGTTTGTTCATTCATTGGTTTGTACATTTTACACATGAATATCATGTGTTGACTTTACTTTCTTTTCCTTCAACCAAAGATTTATTTACTTAACAATTTGGGTCCATCCTCTCTAAACTTACTAGAATTCTAGCATGTTTGTTGAAAATGAATATTGAGTTGTAAAATCAAACTTTTGTTTTATTTCATTTCCAATTCATTTTCAACCAAGTTTGGATTGTTTATTGTTTAATAATTTGATCCTTCACCACTTTAGGATCATTTCTTATAATCTCTTAACTTGCTCCATATCAACCAACAACATTTCACCAAGTGTTCAACCATGTCCAATGATCAATGTTCCTATCCACACAAAGGTTGGAAAATGTCATGTTCATTGTTGGTTCAACAATAAGCTTGCATATCAAACCTTGTGAAACCAAGGATCCTCCAAAGCTTAGAGGCATAGGGTGATGGTGCATTACCATGTCCCATTATCACCTCAATGCCATTAAAATTTTATGACATTTTGTTGCAATTGATGTTGGTTGGTTCTAGATTTTTGATTGGACTTTTATTCAAATTCAAGTCAAATTCTAAAAATTAGATTTGACAAGCCTATTTAGGAGAAGAGCCACCATAAAATTAAACAAGTGAATACCTTATTGTAAAACCTAAAATTAAACTTAACTGTTAAGGGGTTAGGATTAGTATGTGATTTTGGATGAACAAGGTAATTAGGATAGGGATTGGTCAAGGAAATTGGTTAGTTTGAATTTTGAATTCTTGTTGTTTGGATCATGATGATGTGACTTGGGATAGTTCAAAAGGGGAGAGTTCTGGAGAGCAAGGGAGAGAGAAGAAAAGAGGAGACACGAAGCATTAAAGAAGAGTAAGAGGAGCGAAAGGTATTTGTAATAGAAAACCACAAACTCTATTTTGATATAACACATATTTGAAGTGTTGTTTTGGATTTTTTCAACAAAACATGGGATTATGATGTAATTTGGATTCATGTTTTTAGTAATATAGAGAAGCACAAACTTCTATAGTGAATTATATGTTCATATTTTGTGTGAATTTTTTGTAGTGTCAAATTATAATAAAATGAATTGTAATATTGTTTCTGGAGTTTTTTACAATGTATTTTGAAATGTAGATTCTGGTTATATGTAATAACCATGAAATTAATGTTGGAATAAATGGTAGTGTTAAATTTGTTGAAACTTAAGATACAAATAGTGAACATATGCATGTGAAATGCAAATATGTTATTACAATAGTGTGAAATATTTTGTAAGAATTGAAATTTCATTTCTACCACTAACTCAAGAAAAATCAAGGTCCATTAGACCCCATCTTAGACTTGACATGAAGGCCTTATGACCCCTTTATGTAGGGCATGTGTTTTAATTTTAAATAAGGCTAAAGTAAGGTCTAAAATGCAATTATTAATTGTTCTTTTTGCATTTCACAATTCCTTTAGGCCTTTAGGAGAAGCCCCTTCCTTGGGGCACCTTTGAAGATTTCTTCCTTAAATGGTTGGGCATTGTGCATGGGAAAACGATGGGATGTGTTGGTAGCTTTTGAAGTTTTCTCATTACAATTTTGGACAATGCATATGGGATAAAACTGTGGTGTTATTTGCCATTAGGCCAAAAGTGATGATTTTTTTTTGAAATTTATGGCTTTTGAATCTTTGGGGGGTGGGGCATGTTTTCCTCATTTTTTAACCTTTTTGAACAATTTAAACAATTCCAAATGTTCTACACTTTGTTTTTAAACTCTTAAGTTGTTTTTTTCAATGATGGGCCAAGTAAAAAGGTTCATTGCAAAAGAAAAAATTCTTTGTGTCCTCGCCCCCTCCCCCCTTTAACTACTTATAACGAATCACACAATACACATTATATTATCATAATATTTCTTTTGGAGGCATGTTAAAGAATACTTTAAGAACCCATTGGGAAGTTAAGGGAACTTGATGAAACATTGTGAGAATCATTTGGGGACTTGGTGGGAATTTCAAATTTCAAAAAATCTCAAATTGCTTAAAAATCAGCTTTGAAATTATCCCCAAGAATAAGCCAAAACTAGCTATTTGTTCTTATAAAAGTTGAATTTTTTAGATCCAAAATCATTGGTTAAATTTTTTTGAACTAATCCCCTAGCAACTAATGGGTTTTAATTTATGAAAATATTCCCTAAACTTGGAACCAAAAGATCTTCCATACAAATAAAACTTTAGATTTGAACTCAATGGTTTGTGTAAAAATTAAAAACTAAGCAACATTGGTTACATCCAATGTTGGGCAATTCCCAAATTTTGGTGAGAGTTAATGCTTTTAGTTTTTTCATGAAGTTATAAGAACCAAGGCAATTTTTTTTTTGAGTTTTATGAAAATTGTTGAAGATATCAAAATTTTATTTTAAATATTCAACCGGTTCTCAAATTATCAATTTTCACAAATGTTAGGGCTGGAATGACCCAGCCCCATGATTGCACCAATTTCGTTTGGGATGAACACTAGTTCATCGCAATTATTGAACCTTTTGTAGTTAGAAAGGTTGAATTAAAAAAGCTTTTTGCTTGCCCTCCAACAATCAAATTTTCTTTCACCTCGTACCACCCTTGCTCACCCACCTACCCCGTTCATTTTGCAATGGCAAAACCTATATCTTTTTTTGGAAAAACTTTTCAAATTATATATTATTTAAATAAAATTTTATTTTAATTCTGAAAAGTAAGTTAGATTTTATTTTCTTCCTTTATCTAAAAATATGTTAAAATATGTTTATAACAAAACAAAATCAATATTCAATATTTTTGAACATAGAAATATATAATAAATAGTTTATAATAATATGTATATAAGATATAAAATACATGACATATAAAATTATGTATACATATTACATATATAATTTTAAACTAAATATAATTTTATTGTGGGCCTCACTTGATAAAAAAGTAAAACATAATATTCATCCATGAAATATAATTTTTTTGATCCCATAGTTTTATCATATAAGATCACTTATATATAATATATGAATTTTTTATTTCTTATATATTATATTAATAAAAATATTTGTGAATAAAATGAATAAAATATAAAATATATTTATAATTTATAATATTTTCTTTAGTTATTTATATTTTGAAATTAATTTATATTATATAATTATGTAATAAAATTCATATTATAATATCAAAATCAACATGTATGCATTTAATATACCATATTTAAATCTATTATATTTTAAAAATACACTATGTAACATTTAATGGTTTTGAGAATAACGTTATTATATGTTGATACATCATATTTTATGAACTATTTGTATTAAATTTCATAATTAAAATTTACTAAGTAATACAAAACAAATTCATTTAAAAAATATTTTCTTTCATTTGGACATAAAATAAGAAAGATATTATTAATTAAAGTTGCCTATTGGAGAAGGTTTTAGTTGCATTTCAATTTAAAATTGAAATGCAAGTAAAAGGTTTAACCCGCATGTTTTATTTTTGAATCTCATCTCACAAGCTATATAAAGAACATGTTCTCCCTTGATTGTTGACATAGAAATGCATATGCCAATTTGGGATGAGTGAAGAAATGCTTGACCTTAAATGGAAATTGCGACATGAATGAAATAATTTGAATTAACTAATTAATATTAAATTATTTGGATTGAATGATTAATATTAGATAATCTATATTAAATAATTAATATTAAATAATCAGAATATTCAAAATTTCCTAGTTGTTCATATGTTAGTGAATTTAGTAATGAATTTATTTCTCCATATCAAGTTGTCGTCAATCACCAAGCAGTTGATGAATTCGTTAGGAATTGACTAGGACCAAAATTCACCTAATTCATTACAAAACCTAGTGAATTCATTAGTGGATTTGGACTTTTTATGTATTATTAACACCATATTAGTTCAAACAATCAATGTACACTAGTTTAGGGTTAGTGAGCAAACTTTTTCATATTGCATAGAATTTCACATATTACATGGGTCACAATGACTTTTTGTTGTGATATATGAGGGTATTGCCCATCTTGGATAACCTTTCTAATGGGGGATTTGCCATTTTGATGTAGGTATTGTCTTTTTTGTTGTTCTCATAGTGAAGATTTCCTTTAGTGCATATATGTAATGTAGCATGGGGTTATAGATTCAAGTATTGTTATTGAGTTCATTTTCACAGTAAGGAAGTGTGTTTTTAGATGAAGGTAATGCAACATCAACATGTTTAAAAATATGATGAGAGTATTTGTTTTGTTGGTGTACGCAATGAATAATCACAATTGAATGTGTAAGAATTACATTCACCCATATTTTGACATTTGTATTTTTGATATTAGCAATGTAAGTATTGTAGTTTTCTGGACTTTTTAGTAACCCTAATTTAACTAATGGAAGGGCAAGTATTTGCAATATCTACATATTAAAACCTTTACATAAATGAAATATAATTGGCAGTAGGAATTATATGGGAATTGCATGGACTTAGTTTTTTTGCATTTCAATTCCAATGGGACCCTAATTTTATCATGAGGGTATTGTAAAATCTAGGTCCATTTTCATTCAAGCTTCACCATAGTATGATTGGTCCATTGTATGCAATACCTTCATTATTTGTTTTTGATGTTGTGATGAAAAATATTTAAAAGAAGAAAAAGTAAAATAAAACTATGTAATATTTGCATTTGAGGCATAGAATATTGGTTAATTTTCTTCATATTTCACATAATACCCAAATGTTGGGAATAAAATATGCATATTTAATGATAAACAAAAATTAACAAAGATAGTTTTGAATTTGTTTAAAATTTTAAAAAATAAAGAAATTAAAAAATAGATTATGAAGAAGAAATATAAGAAAAATAATTTAGAACAAGAAAAAAGATAAAGATAAATTTAAAACAAGAGATAAAAGTACAAGAAATTAGAAAAGTAATCTAAAAGAAGCAAAAAAAAATTCAAAAAGAAAGTTTCATTTCAATCATAAATGACATTGTTTTCACATGTGGGTTTTACATGTTGGGATTAAATCTTCAACTACTATTAGTATTTGCCATAATAGGCAATACCTACATGTTACCCATATAGTAGGTGTTAGTTTTGGGAACTCCAAGCCATTACAAACATGGTGTTAAAACTTAAAGTTGACATGAGTATTGGAATGCCTAGAATCTAAACCCTCAACCTTTATATGTAAATTTAACCCTCTTTTAAAAATCATATGTTTTATATTAATTTTCTTATGATCTAAATGATTGAATTAAATAATCATTGAAAAAATATATTTTTTCTTACTTCCTTAATTATTTGTTCTAACTAAAATCAAAATTATTTTTTATGTCCTTGATTGATTTCTATAAAATAAATATTGAAGTTCATTTTACACCTTGCAGATTCCATTATTATTTTTTCCCTCTAGAAAAGTAGAGGTTTAATTATGAAATAAAGAGGTTTACCCAAAATATAAAAAGGTTTTGTTGAAAGGTAAAGGTTTACTTAATACGTAAAAAGATTGTGTTGAGAGGTAAGGGTTTAGTAAAAAAGAGATAAAGGTTTGTTTGAAAGGTATAGGATTAACCAAAAGGATATAAAAGAATTGTTGGGAGGTAAAAGTCTAGCCAACAAATAGAAATGTTTTGTTGAAAGGTTAAGGATTAGCCGAAAAAAGATATAGGTTTTGCCAAGGAGAGATATAAGTTTTACCAAGAGAAAAAAAATTAGCCAAGAAGAAATGTTAAAGTATTGCCAAGGGTTAGAAGTTTAGCCAAGAATAGATATAGGTTTTAAGTTTTGCCAAAATTTAGAAGTTTAGCCAAAAATAGATATAGGTTTTAAGTTTTGCCAAAATTTAGAAGTTTAGCCAATAATAGATATAGGTTTTTCCAAGAAAGAAAATTTTAACCAAGAAGAGATATAGGTTTTGCCAAGAGAAAAAAAAATTAACTAAGAAGATATGTAAGTTTTGTCAAGAGATAAAAGTTTAGCCAAGAAAAGATATAATTTTTACCAAGAGATAAAAGTTTAGCCAAGAAGGGATATAAGTTTTGCTAAGAGAGAAAATTTTAGCCAAAAAGATATATAAGTTTTACCAAGAGAAAAAATTTTAACTAAGAAAAAATATAGGTTTTAATGAAAGAAAAGTTTAACCAATAATAGATATAGGTTTGCCAAAAGAGAGAAGTTTAATCAAGAAAAGATATAAGTTTTGCCAATAGAGAAAAGTTTAACCAAGAAAGGATATAGGTTTTGCCAATAAAAAAAAGTTGAACCAAAAATACATTTAGGTTTTGCCTAGAGAAAAAAATTTAGCCAAGAAAATATATAGGTTTTGTCAAGAGGTAAAAAGTTTTGACAAGAGATAGAAGTCTAGCCAAGAATAGATATAAGTTTAGCTAGGAAGAGATATAGGTTTTGCGAAGAAAAGATAGAAAATGTATGTAAGGGATTGGTTATTAGTTGGTTGGGTTTAAAGTTTAGGTCAAGAGGTAGGTCAGTAGAGAAAGTAGTTTAGTAGGGTAATTAGGTGGGAGGGTAGTATGGAGGGTAATGGTTGAGGAAAACTTGGCCCCCCAAAAAAAGGTCAAAGGTCAGCAGGCAAAAAAAATTGATTGTGATAGAATGTTGGTTAATGTAAGGTGAAAAGGAAGATGAAAAACACAGCCCATCTTGTGGACAGAACGGCCAACTGGTGCAGTCATGGAGGCTAGTTCACTCTGGCCAAATGTTAAAACAGTCGATTATCACGAACTAGTTACTAAATTTGTTCTTGTCAAACAATGAGGTGTGCAATGTGCATCCAAAGAGTGTGCAGTCAAAATATTCTCCAATTTAATACCTTATTTGTCCCATATTCTTTGCCCAAAAGTATGAGCATGTATTGTATATAGATGAACTAAAGGACAGCCCTTCTCAAATCAATGTGTTGTTGGTACATAACTAGTTGAATCAACATATTGAGAGCGTTCAAAACACTGTCAATGGATGTGACCCATTATGCTGAAAACATTGAGCTTTGGATGTGACCCATTATAATGAAAACATAGAGCTTTGGGATGCTTCAAGATTATGATGACCAATGAATAAAAGCAATTCATACTGCGTATCCCTGGAGTAGATAGCCCCTTAATCCTAGACCTCTAAAATTGAGAATTGTTTTTGAGTTAAAAAAAAAATCTTGAACCGTTCTCATATTTCTATAATTTATAATTTATAGCATGCTTCTTAAGTGGGTGGTTCTCCTTGAAGTGATAATCAAAGGGACAGGAGTCATCCCGGGTATCGCCGGTATATACTTGGCCGGTTGTTCCAAAAAAGGAAGCAACTGATACCCAACCTGCTTCTGGGCACCCTGTTCCATACCCGCCCAACATGGGTTGCAACTCTCTGACAAGCCACAGTCGCCACCTTCTTGGAGCATTAGACTTTATTAATTTATTATACTAGACTTTTAGTTTCCTTTCTTCTTAATGAACCAAATTCACTTCAACTAACCTAGCTATAAATAGCAGCTACTTGGCGGTTTTGAAGGGTGATGCCAGCAGCTGCTTGTGCACCTGCGCAGCTGCACAAGATCTACAGGGCTATCACCTTCTTTGGCAAGATTTTCCAACCTTTTTGATGAAACCCTGCCAACCATAGATTAACCAAAGCACCCAAATAAAAAGGGAAAAACAAGGAATAAAATGGAAGGACCCATGTCCAAGAAGACAACCATTAGGTAGGTCACGGTAATGTGAAAATATACATAGTCATGATGCACACCAAAATCAGGGGTAACTGAACACCACCTTTGGTGATTCAAAACAAGTTAAATCTGCTAACAAAAGTTAATGGCGCTATTCCACTAAAGGCCAGGCTGTGACCGAACAAGGAGTGATCAGACAGGGAGTGTTTTAGGTTTTTATAATGTGAACGCTATATTCGTTTTAGGGTTTAGGTGTTGAATCGTCGTCAACTTTCTTTCTTCATGCAGGCGATGGGGTTTATCTTTTCATTGTTTGTTAGTGGCTGTGAGTTGGAAGGTTTATTACTTTTGTGTTATGTGAGACAGGGTGGCAGCTGAAGATGGATGGCCAAGCGCAATTAATGGGTGCAATGAAGACGGGAAGAGCAGGAGGTTGGACGATGATAAGAGACAAGATTCGAAGGAGAAAGAGGCCTGGTTGCCAGGTAAAAGACAAGTGCAGTTTTTGGTGGTAAGAGTGAGCTCGTAGGATAGATAGTTGCTATGTTTTTTTTCATTACACCAGTGACTATATGACAGTTGGCTCTGTGTTCTGGTTAGAATTAGGACTGATCAAGGGTTGATGCTAAAGGCTAATGACGCCTAAAAATGGTATGGGCTGTAAAATTAGAAGCATATAAAAAACTACATCTGTACGGGTTTGGGGAAGACCTTATTTGGAAATCCAGTGGGTAGATGATAACACCTGAGTGGAAGCCAAAAACCTTTTTTTTTGGTATCCTTGGGACTGGGCATAATGTGAGAGAGAAATAGGATGGAAGAAATTATAGTAAGCATTCATAAATCCATATTTCTATAAAATTTTGTGCCTTTCTTGAGTATTTGCAAACCAACTTGACATACCTGGTTCAGTTGTTGGTTAATAGCCAAAAGTTGATCTGTGTCAAGTATTAGCACGAGCATTTCTGTGCATTGATCTATGTAGAGGGGGGAGAAGGGAATTAACAGCTCATCACAGACTGAATGAACATTGAGAGTTCTGACTTTAAACAACCCTACTAACATCTTGCGCTCACAATACAAGAATGCCGCTCTCCCCAGTAGCAATTAAGGACTACTACTGTAACAGATTCAGAATAGGTAGGTTGGTGAGTGTGCATCTTCTTAAGAACCATCTGATAATGGAGGATCAGAAGCTGTGGGACCCCAGAATCGGACTGCTGTAATACTGCCTGTTTGACAGGAGATGAGTTACTGACCTTATAATAGGAGTAGGGTTATGTGAGAAGCAGATGTTTGTGTACCCTCTCTTTTTTGGTTACAAGGTCACCTACCCACTTTTCAGTGGGACCTAGCCAAATGTGATGAAGGTGTTTTTTTGGGTGAATAGCCAGGCATTTTGACCCATTATTTCCACATCATATGCCATTGATCTGAGGTCCCTCCTCCACTTCCTAAAAAGGCTCCCCTGTAATCTAATTCCAAGGCCGAATCAGCACTTCCTGTTGATTCTGCAGCACCGCCAATTCTGTACATATTACCCCTACCGAGACCCCTACCTGAAACCTTACGGAATGAGCCCTTGTGGCCTATCCTGCCAAGCTCATACTCATTAGGCTTGTTGTGCTTTGTAAATATACCTCCAAATACATTAAGAAAAATATGGGAGGTTTTTACGGTAAATGAAATCCATTAACTAGGTTATTTTGATCATATTGATGCAATATAAATTTCAGTCTGCCTATTCAAGCAAAACATCACAATCTCCCCAAGAGGATTTTGCTTATCTGCGAACTTGTTTGTATCAAATTCTCAGCCAGTTTCTGCAGTGAACCACATGGCAAAGAATAGTGCAACAGCAGAAATACAATCTGTACCGCAGTAAGGATGGTGTGATCATTAGGGCGATCTGGTGCAGACAAAAAGGAAGCTGCACTCACAGCCTCTCCATCATGTGGTAATTTTTTTGACAATGGTCTCCTTGTTTTGTCCTCGCAGATCCTCATGATCAAAAAAATCACCCAAGAGCACAAACAAGAACAAAATTTAAGATCATACCTTAGATGTTGATACCTTCTTGACAATGACAAGGAAAAGTGGCAGATTCCTTGATCACCCAATCTAGCCTGTCAATCAAGGTCTCTAATAAGTCCAAATTTAAAGTTTCCTAAGCTGAATATGGCCACTAAAGGCCATCATTCAAGAAGGTGAAGGTATTGGTGTGGGTGCTGGTGCACCCTAGCCTCCAAATGGCATGTTGTAGGGACCCACACATATACAAGAAAAAAAACTTCAACGAAGGGTAGAATAGTTAGTTTTGTAGGAGCTACCTTCACATGAGCCACTGACATGAAATTAAATGACATTTCATTTGCAAATCACATGACATCCCTAGAGTTGCAGAAGTTGCAGGACATTAATGCCTTTTTTTCACCTAACCTCCTTGCCCTTTTAGTGGGCTCATTGCCTTTTTTTCAGCCTTTTTTGCAGGCTTGTTGCCTTTTTTTTTTCTCTTGAGCTCCCTTGTGTTGCACAAGCTATGTGCTTGCTTGTTTTTTTTTTTCATTGATAATTGTAAAAATAATTCCAAGAACAGGTCTTCTAATTCAAGTTAAGGCTATGCAAATTGAGTGGGAGATGCAAAGATTTTCAGTGAACCTATCTGATTGAGCATGCTAGACGAGTTGATAAATCATATTACACTCTTGCAATCGAGACAGCTCAGAGATAACAAAAATACCTCCAAACTCATTAACAACGCCATTTTTGCTAGAGGAGTTTGATGGGTTGCATTGGAGATGCTCAAAGATGAAGGAGTGGGTTTCTGCCTGAAGTGAAGTGGGAACCAATCAGGTGAACATAGATCAGCAGGTCCCAATTCTAGAAGTGCGGGAGAGGTGGGTACATCTACTGTGAATTGGACATCCAAAAGGTGCAAAGCGTTTTGTTAGTTGAGCAAGATTGAAGAGTGTGGGGTCCATGGCCCTCCATGGAAATGTATGCCAGTCCAGACTACTCAACAGATGTATGTGCAGCAACTTGTGGTTATCTTTGTGTGCTGCTTCCGTCTTTGCTCCTTCCTAGTGGGTCTCGTGACACACTAGCTACTTCCCAACTTCCACCCCTTCAGGACACACCTCCCAACACCATGGCCAACTAATTGCAGGCAGTCGATTTTTGACATCATGTAAATTCGCCCTTTTTCTTATTCCTTTCTACATTTTTCAATTCTAGGGTGGTGTGTTTATAAAAGTGAGACAGTGTGAATGAAGAAAATGTAGCTGCAGAATAAGAAAAAAGGGACATAAATATGTACACGGAGGTTGTAAACACCAATAATCATGGTGAAATTCCAAAAAGTAATGAACATAAACTGGACAGAAACTTAAATTAGTAGAACTTAGATTAATCGACTTTGCCTTTCAACCATCTCTTGGAACCAGGTGTTTTTTTTATTAAAAAATTCCAATTTTTTGATATCAAAATTTGGTGAATTTCTCCAGAAATTAGCAAATTTACTTGAATTTACTCAAAAATTTATTTTTTGTGAAAAAAAAAACAGAAAATTTTGTCCAAAGAAAATTACTGCTTAGGAAGTTTGGATCACTGGCTTTTTCTTTTCTTTTTTTTCGATTCTCTGATTTTGCGAAATTGAAAAAAAAATGGTGAACATGAATTTTTCCGAAATATTTCTCAATAAAAACAGAAAAACAGAAAAAAAATTGGTATAAAAGAATTCACTGCTTTAGACTTCAGTAATGCTAAAATTTTAAAAATGCTCTCCAAAATGTGCCTGTGGGATAGTGACGAGTAAATAAATAAATAAATAAGGGAAAAACACAGGGCAAGGGAACAAGAGAAGAAAAAAGAAAGGACCAAAGTGCAAACAAAAGATTCATAATGGGTTTTCTTTCAGTGTTGGTCTGGTATACAGGCCTGTGCTGAGCATGAATGCTAGTATCAAGACTGGTAGCAAGGACCTTACCAGTCCAGTATGAGTTGAGACAATACCAGCCTTATACCAGTACCAGTCTGCTAGGTACTTGAGCAATATTAGCCTTCTCTTGAATTTATACTAGATTCAATACCAGTTATATACCTTCCATATACTAGTCCAAAAAAACCTTGGACCTGTTACCGGGACTGAACTGGTATGAAAGGTTTTAAAAAGTAGCCAACACCAGTGCCAGCCTACTGGATCCAGTGTAGGGTAAAGAAATGGCGGTGGGTTGAAAAAAAAACATGGGTAAAATCTATTGACGTTACTCTGGACAGCCCATTCTCATCACTCATAAACTGGAAACAAAAGTGAACTGAAAATCAACATCGGATTCACACTCTTAACTGGATGTTACATAAAATTACCGTTAACTGGAGGTTAAATAAAAATGTACCAGTGCACCATCCAATAGAAACCTGTTACGACTCAGTCCTGGTGGTTCATCAGTTGTGGATAAATTACAACTAAGTTTAAGAGCACCTTTCCATCGAGAAGCTATTACAACATCTTCAGCTTTGGTAGGTCCAGTAGCTAGGTTTCCATTAGCAGGAAGTTTTGAAGCTCAAGGTGTGGCTAGGGTTCAGAAATATAAGTCCCCTAAAGTCCTCCTTCCGAAAACACTTGTCATGTTCTCATTAGCAACAACTATATCCCACACTTCTCTATAAGACACCTGTAAATCTTATCTTCCTTGTTAGGATTAAAGGAAATGCAAGGTGCACCTTGAGAAAGTGTACTGGAAAGACACCTTAATAAAATTTCAAAGGAAATTAGGTAATGAAATGGCCTTCGATACCTACCTACATAATAACCCCATGTGGTTACTATGTAGGTAGGTATCTCAGGCACTTGCCGACTGCTAGGTAGTAGGTAGATGCATGTGGATGGTTAGTAGTAAGTAGGTAGCCACCCTGTTTTTAAGATTTTTTTTTTTTAATGTAGCCTAAGTGGCAATTGTCCGCAGGAAGATGTAGAGAAAATGGTGATCACCCATAGGAAGATTTAGCCAAATGTGGCTATAAATCAGATATGAAGTATAAAAGTTTTAAACAACCTTCTTTACTCATGGCTACACACCCAAAACCCAATATAGAAGAAATCTGATGATTTTCAAAATTTTGTCCCACTTCTAGTGATTGAAACCCTCCAAAATCATTTCATTTTCAAATTTTCTATTTTCTAGTTTGCTTTTGGCAAAATTTCACCTGGAAAAAAAAATGGCTCAATAGCTGAGCACTGCAATTACGTGTGCAACAGTAATTCTATGAAAAAGTGTTTCCCATCTTGCACAAGTATACTGGTGTGTGCTGGTTCACTCCACACATAAATCAATTTTATTTGGACTGAATCTACTTAACACTTAATAAAACTTTCAGATTTCTTAGTTACACACTTTGTTTCTATTAATGTGAAAATGAAGCCACCAACTTGAGAATGATACACAGTTGTATGGAGCTTGCTTTAATATGATACCTGCCAACTCACTTGAAGCCATTTGCTAATTTGCAGGTTTGCCTCTTGACAACCTCTTCATATAGCAACTCCTTGATAAAAAAGACCAGTACCATGGCATCAAAAGTCAAGAAGCCAAATATTTTTGTGGAATGCACAGCGTGCATCATGATACCAAAGGTATTGCCACATGCCAATTGAGCCCAATACCAGTTATGTTACGTATGTTTCGTCGGAAGGAATGAATACGTGACATTTACGGCACTCACATGTAGGGTTTTTCAACCCTTATCATCTTGCAAGCTTTCTCAACTAATGGGATGAAGCTTTTGTACCAAGCCACGAGCTTGCAACAATTTGTTGTAACATGTTACCATATCATCATCATAGTCACAAGAACATTATAATTGTCGAAATGTGTATTAGCTCCTTTTTTTTTGAATAAAATTTTCCCAAATAAAATTAATTTTACGAAAAGTTTTGAAGTTTTGTGAAGAAACATATTTCACAATGAAAAACCCATTTTCCCAATATTTTTTCAATTTTTTACAGCAAAACAGCAAAAACATTGTCCAAAGCCAACTGAAGCATTATGAATCAGATCCTAGATTTCAGATATCCGATTTAACACTAAAATGCCAAGTGTCCCACCCAAATTTCTAGATGTATTTTAACATATTGTACCTACTTATGTATGCTATTTTGGCACTAAGGCAATTTTGCCACCTCAGAAAACTATATTCCCAAGATTAATTCTTAATTGATTAGCCATAAATCAATTAATACTCAATTATTTGGTTGCTCCATTTCTTAACCATATCATCTAATTAACTACTCTTTTCTGTGTGTTTGAACATGTTGCACTTGGGCCTATCATGTAGAATAAAGTCACACAATGTGGCAGATGGGGATGGTCACGGAGCCAGGTTTTAGGAAAAGAAACCCATTATCCAGGTACCCAAAATTCCTTTTGTTTCCTTCCTTTCATTCGTTTGATAGATGTTTTTTTGGGGGAAATAGATCACATGAAGGGGATTGAATGGTCTCATTGGTTACCCCAACATTTGAATGAAACACCCAAACATCTCCTTTTTTAGGGTTTAAAGAAGACATGCTAAATGTAGCCATTCATAGTTTTAAGAAAACCAAACTCAAACATTTCATAGGTTTTGAAGCCATGAGCCCATCGATCACAAGCCAATCGACTTTCTTGTGGCAAGGTTGTATCCAATGTCAACGGTAATTGAATTTTAATTATGTTTTGATTTCATACTAAAGCTAGATTGTGGGCCTACATTTGTAAGTTGTTAAAATTGAGGAGATTTCAAATGGGGGCTTTTCACAGGTTTCTAAGTTCAAGGAATTGAACCAATGTCGCATGTCAATCTCATTCTCAATGTCAAACATAATGTGACTTGTGATTTTTGATATCTATGATAAACCAACCATCTGTGCTTACAAGCATGGTTTAGAGCTTGTTATGTTGAGTTCTCTAGGTTGATAACTACCCTACAACAACTGTTTTCTAATTGGCTGCTGCAAAATTTGACAATGAGGCATTGGATTGCAGCCCAGATGCTTACACCAACAACCCACACAACAAAATATAAGCAACACAAAAAAGCCCATGGCTCAATATTCACTATTAAAAAATAGACAATTAAAAAAAAATGTGTTTTTTTGTAGGTCATGAATACCTAGACTTGGCTTAGTTCCAAGTAAGGTTACGAACCAACGCTCAGTTCAACCCTAAACTCCAAATGATCATTTTTTTCCCTTCCTCTTGGGTGTTTTTGCAATCTCATTTCTCAAGGGCTTTCTTTTGAACCCATTTTTTTTTCCTTCTTTTTGGGTGGTGTTTTTTACAATCTCATTTCTCAAGACCTTTCTATTGATCCCATATCTTCCCTTCTTTTTTGGTGTTTTTGCATCTCCTTTCTCAAGGGCTTTCTTTTGATTCCAATTTTTTTCCCTTTGTTTTAGGTGTTTTCTGTGGGTCTCATTTCTCAACTGCTCTTGTGATCCCAAACTTTTCATTCTTTTTGGGTGGATTTGCATTCTCATTTTGCAAGGGGCTTTCTTTTTGTATCATTTTCCCTCCTTTCAAAAAAACAAGAGGTGTGTCACAGGGTGGCCTTGCCGTTTACATTAAAAAGTATATTAAGGCAAAAGAAGAATTTTGGAAATCCTCTAAAAGAAACCAAAATCCTTCAAGATGATCATAACTCT
>Ga0116229_10006403_pt1 | contig 18939 bp, 18 predicted proteins | sample S1TSphgellanicum_3_FD_87313 | JGI IMG/M metagenome (GOLD analysis project Ga0116229, IMG submission 87313) | Host-associated microbial communities from peat moss isolated from Minnesota, USA - S1T2_Fc - Sphagnum magellanicum MG | ecosystem: Host-associated > Plants > Peat moss > Unclassified... | reverse complement strand
GATCGTGCCCCACGGCGTGGTGTACGAGCCGTGGCTTAGCGAAGTCGGCTAGCTGAAGACGGCAGCGAGCCTGGGCGCGTGATTATCGCTGACGGCGCTCAGTCCTTCGAGGGGCATGTACCGCCGCTGCAATTGCCACTCGTCGTTCTGCTCAAGCAGCAGCGCGCCGACGAGGCGTACGATCGCCGCGTCGTTTGGAAAGATGCCGACGACATCGGTTCGGCGCTTGATCTCGGCGTTTACTCGCTCGAGCGGATTCGTCGAGGCGAGTTGTTTGCGATGCGTCTTCGGGAAGTGCGTGAAGGCGAGCACGTCCGCTTCGGCTTCGTCCATCATCGCCGCGAGTTTGGGAAACTTCTCACGCAGCTGATCGGCGACGACGCGCCACTGCGCGCTCGCGGCCTCCGCCGTCTCTTGCGCGAACACCGTGTTGATCAACGCGAGAACCATCTGCCGTTGCCCTTTGCCGGCGTATGCCAGCGCGTTGCGCATGAAGTGCACGCGGCAGCGTTGCCAGGTCGCCTTGAACACTTTGCTGATTGCGGCTTTGAGCCCAACGTGTGCGTCGGAAATAACCAGCTTCGTGCCGCGTAAACCGCGGCGGCTCAGGCTACGCAAGAAGTCCGTCCAAAACGGCTCGGCTTCGCTCGGCCCAACAGCCATGCCGAGAACTTCGCGAACGCCATCGGTGTTCACGCCGACGGCAATTATCACCGCGACCGAAACGATTCTGCCTGACGCGCGAACTTTCACGTACGTTGCGTCGATCCAGAGATACGGCCAATCGCCTTCGATCGGTCGAGCTAAGAACGCATTCACGCGCTCGTCGATCTCACCGCAGAGCCGTGAGACTTGGCTCTTCGAGATCCCGGTCATGCCCATTGCCTTGACCAACTCATCGACCGAGCGTGTCGAGACGCCTTGGATGTAGGCCTCTTGAATTACCGCCGCCAGCGCTTTCTCGGCGGTGCGACGCGGCTCCAAGAACGACGGGAAATAACTGCCCTGGCGCAGCTTCGGAATCCGCAGATCAATCGTTCCGGCGCGCGTCTCCCAGGCCCGATCGCGATACCCATTGCGGGAATTCTCGCGCGGTACCCCACGCTCGCCGTAGGGCGCCCCGCAACGGCCCTCTACGTCCATTTCCATGAGCCGCTGCGTTACGAACTGCAGCATCTCGCGCAGCACATCGACGTCGGCCCCCTTTTCGGCGAGCTCCGTTAGTGCGATACTAGGTTTGGTCATCGTGGTTTCCTTCGTGAAAGATTGTCTCTGCAAAAACAACCTTCGCTTTGGGCCACGATGGCCGCCCTCTACCCTACCCTACGAGAGCGAGCCTCTCATACACCACGCCCAGGGACGCGATCAGAACCGCAGCGCGTGATGCCGTCAGGCACACAACGCTTTCTCCTTGAAGGCCCGAGTCCGAATCTGCGTCCGGCGATCACGGAGACGCTCGTCATCGCGGAGCTCATGCGCAGCGCCGCAATGAAGAATTACTCTGCTCAAAACAACCAGGAGCCGGCACCCGCAATCCTTTCGGGTAAAGCGTTCGACGGAACAAAGGCGCTGGAACACGGCCATGCCTTCTATTTGCCGCGAGATCTCGACGATGACGGCAGAATCGATCACGTCGATGTCTTTTTCCCACAACCGTACGAACATGCGGTATTTCGGGCGGTGGCAGCGATTACGGAACTTTGGTCGCCGCTCCTTACGCTCTCACGAGACGATCGATTGTCGATAACGGCTCTGGGAGAAGCGGCACCCGTCGCATCAACAGTCTGGCGTTCATCAACGCCTTTTGTGTTCGACCGGCATCCTCATCGAAAGACCGTCGGCGACCAGCGCGTTTTTACGGGCACAGCCGAGGAACAAATCCGCAGGTCGCTGGGTCACCAACGACGCGCGGAGCCTATCGCGATCGAGATCTTTTCCGAACCGCTTCGACACCGACAAGGCTCGCGCACGCGACTTGATATGTTTCGGCGCGTACGCAAGCACGATCAAACTTTTCCGATCGTCGGCGCCACCTTGACCTTCGCCGAGCCACAGCGCGGCCCAATCGCGCTGGGCCGGTACGCGCATTTCGGACTGGGGCAATTCGTGCCCCAGTGATATTGCCTCGACACGGGGGGCTTGAGAATTCGCGGCTCGATGATGTTGGGATGCGACCCGTCGCATTAAGCGTCCGAGAAGTCATTCCGTAGCCGCTGTGACGAGCAGCGTGCGAACATCGTAAGCAGCGATCTTGGCGTCGGCGGTTACCAGCGTAAGGGCTTCGATTTGGGCTTGCGCGATGAGGAGTCGATCGAACGGATCGTTGTGATGCGCGGGAAGCGCAAAGACGCCGTACGTGTGCGTCGGCGAAATGGGCAGAGCCGTGAGGCCGGCCCGTTCAATGCGGCCGGGGAGATACGATGCCGGCGCGCCCGGGAGCGTGAGCTTGCCGAGCCCGGTCTTGATCGTTATCTCCCAGGTCGACACGGCCGAGGCATACACGACGTTCGCCGGATCAGCGAGTTGCTCGAGGATCGGTTTCGGGAGACGCCGTGACCGCAAGAAGAGCCAAAGCAGGACGTGGGTGTCGAGCAGATAGGTCACTCGTGAAAGGTCGCGAGCACATCGTCGGGCAGCGGGTCATCGAAATCGTCGGCAATGAATCCGAGACCGTCATCAAAACCGAATTCCCGGCGCGCGGCTACATCCGCCGGAACGATCCGGGCTACGGGCTTACCGTTGCGCGTCACGAGCGTCGTCTCGCCCCGCTCGGCGTCGTCGATGAGGGCCGAGAAATGCGTCTTGGCATGAAACACGCCAACCGTTTTCATATAAACTAGTCTACTTAGACTAGTTTTGTTGTCAACCCAGGCACTGACCGAAAAAGCGCATCGCCCGATTACGCTTCGCTTCCGGCCGTCGACGTCAACGATTCCGACGTGCTCATCCCTTCGACATCGATTCCCCGAGGGAATCGGAGGCTCAGGATGACACGGTGGCTCACCTATTGAGAAAACGCCTCGCCAAATCGGCGGGGCGTTTTCTCGGATCGAGCTTAGACTTTTTCGATTTGGTAGAACTCGAGTTCGACCGGGGTTTCGCGGCCGAAGATCGAGATGAGCGCGCGGACTTTTTCTTTTTCCGGCTGGATCTCGTCGACGATGCCGGTGAAGTCGAAGAACGGGCCCGAGGTGACCTTGACGCGATCGCCCTTCGCGAAGTCGATCTTGAGTTTGGGCGTCTCGATGCCCATCTGCTTGAGGATCGTCTTCACTTCTTTGTCTTGCAGCGGGACGGGTTTTTCACCCGAGCCCGGCGAGCCGACGAAGCCGGTGACGCCCGAGGTGTTGCGCACGACGTACCAGGAGGCGTCGTCCATGTCCATTTCGACGAGGACGTAGCCCGGGAAGACTTTCTTCGGGGTGATCTTGCGCTTGCCGTCCTTGAACTCGACTTCGTCTTCCATCGGCACGAGGACGCGGAAGATCTTGTCGGTCATCGCCATCGAGTGGATGCGGCGTTCGAGGTTGGCCTTGACCTTGTTCTCGTAGCCAGAGTACGTGTGGATCACGTACCACTTCTTGCGGTCGTCTTTCGCCTTGGCGGCGACGGCAACCGGCGCGGACGATTCCGCGGGTTCGGCTACGGCGGTTTCGAGTTCGACGTCGTCGCTCATCAGCGGCCCCCGTCCCTGGTGATCAGCCCGAAGAGTTCGCGGAAGACCCAGTCGAGCACGCCGGTATAAACGCCGACCACGAGCACGAGGCCGATCGTGAGCAAGGTCGCGGTGACCCACTCTTCACGCGTCGGCCAGGTGACGCGTCGCATCTCTTGGATCACGCCCTCGACGAAGACGCGCGCATTCGCGTTGCGCGCGGTCCGCGCATTCGCGGCGGCGGCAACGGGTTTGCCGGCGGGTTTTCCAGGGGGCTTCGTGGGTGTCGACTTCATCGTATTCATTACCGGGGAGAGTTGGCAGGGCGGACAGGACTCGAACCTGCAACCGACGGTTTTGGAGACCGCAACTCTACCAATTGAGCTACCGCCCTATGCGCGTATTACTTCGTTTCGCGATGCGCGCGGTGGCAGCGGCACCAGCGGCAATACTTGCTGAGCTCGAGACGGTCGGTGTTGTGCTGCTTGTTCTTCTGCGTGTTGTAGTTACGGCGTTTGCACTCCGTGCACGCCATCGTCACCATCACGCGGTTTTCTTTCTTCGCCATGTTTCGTTTCTAGTCGTCCGAGGAGGCGGCGCCGGGCGCCGAACATGAAAGAAACGGACGCGCGGTCCGTTCGACTTCGGATGATAGCACAGGACGGCGGCCGTGTAAACTCAAAGGGCGGCCCCACATGAGCTGGACCAACCTCTTCCTCGTCGCCTTAGGCGGGGCAATCGGCTCGGTGGCCCGCTGGGGGACGGCGGTCGTCATCGGCGACCGCTTCGGGAGCGCCCTGATCTGGCCGTGGCCGACCTTCACCGTGAACCTCGTCGGCTCGTTCCTGATCGGCCTGATCGCGGCGCTCGCTGCCGGAGGGGCCATCTCCCCCGCCACCCGCCTGTTCCTGGCGGTGGGGATCATGGGCGGCTTCACGACCTTCTCGTCCTTCAGCCTGGACGTGGTGGCCAACCTCGAGTCCGGCCGCGGTGGGCTCGCCCTGGCCTACGTGCTGGCCAGCGTCGTCCTCGGCGTCCTCGCGACGTTCGGCGGCTTCGCCCTCGGCCGCGCCTTCCGGTAGTACCGCTCGTAGTGCCGCTCGAATCGATTGCCTCGTGCCCCTAGAATCCGACGCCGCCTATACGTGCCCGTCCTGTTTCGAGGAGAACTACGTCGCCGTCGACCCCTCCGGCGGCCGGCGCCAGCAGTTCGTCGAGGACTGCCCCGTTTGTTGCCGGCCACTCGTCTTCGTGGCCGAGATCGACCGCGACGGCGATGCCACGATCGTTTCCGTAGAACGAGAATGAGTGGCAAAGCCGGCACGATCCGGCAATGCTAAGCTTGTCTGTCATGCTGAGCTTGTCTGTCATGCTGAGCTTGTCGAAGCATGGGCCTGGGATAATGACGCCGGCCCCGGCCAAGATCGTGGCGTAACGCGCCACCTGGCCGCCAGGCCCATGCTTCGACAAGGCTCAGCATGACACTCGAGAAGCGGGCGACACACGAGGGGTCGCGACACGCGAGGGGTGGCGACACGCGAGGGGTGGCGACACACGAGGGGTCGCGACACGCGAGGGGTGGCGGCGCGCGAGGGTAGCGCGGGACTTCTTAGACGGCGACGAACGGGGCTTCGATGACGCGGTTACGGCCGGTGTTCTTGGCGCGGTAGAGCGCGCGGTCGGCGCGCTCGATGACGGCTTCGCTCGAGACGTCGCCGGGACGCGCGTAGGTGACGCCGATCGAAATGGTGATCGGCTTGCCGTCGGCATAGGAAAGGCCGCTCTCCTCGATCGCCGAGCGCAAGCGTTCGGCGACGCCAAGGGCGCGCTCGCGATCGGCGTCGCGCATGATCACGATGAACTCTTCGCCGCCGAAACGGCCGGCGATGTCGCCGTCGCGGACACTCTCGGCGATGATCGCGCCGATCCGCGCGAGCGCGCGGTCGCCGGCCTGATGGCCGAGCAGATCGTTGATCGATTTGAAGTGATCGACGTCGAGCAGCAGCATCGCATAGCTTCCGCCGCTGCGCACGTAGGCCATCGCTTCTTCCACCGCGCGCGTAACGGTGCGGCGATTGACGAGCCCGGTCAGCGTGTCGATCGACGCCGCCGTGCGGGTCGCCGAGATCGCGCCGTAGTCGCGCAGGAGCGGAGCGAGTTCGTTCGCGGCACGTTCGCACTCGCGCGCAGAAACGAAGCCGTGCGCGGCCGATTCGCGATACACGACGAGCGCACCGAGGATGTTCCCTTCGTCGTTCGCGGCAAACGCCAGCACGAAACCGCCTTCGCTCGCGCGATACCCTTCGACCGGCGTCGCGTGCGTGCGCAGGTCGAAGAGCACGCGCGTCGCATAGCGCTCGAGCCCCGGCGGCGGCGGCACGCCGAGCTTCGCCACCGACATCTCGCCGCCGCCGCGTCCGAAGGCGAAGATCTCGACCGACTCGCGCGCGAAGCGCTGGTCGATGCTCTCGAGGATCGAGCGAATCTGCGGTTTCGGATCGCTCGCGACGAGCATCGCTTCGACCGCGTCGCGCGAGAGCGTGAGGCGATGCGCCCGCGAACTGACTCGCGCGACCTGCACGTAGAGCGCCGCGATGACGACCACGGGGAGAAAGAGCGCGAGGCCGAGTGCCGCGCCGTCGCGGCGCAAGACCTCGAACGCGACGTAACTCCAGGCGAGTTCGACCGTCATCATCGTCAGCGAACGCGCGTCGCGCACGTGCAGCGACCAATACGGCCACACCGGCCGGCTGGCTTTGAGGGCGGCCAGCACGTCGAGCCAGATGATGTTGATCGCAAAGAACCACGCGAGGTTGATCGCGATGTACCAGCCGAACGCCGCGGCGCCGAGCGGCGAGGCGAGCCGTACGAGCACGTCGTGAAGCGGTGCGACGACGGCCCACATCGGGACGCGCAGCGCCGCGCCGAGCACGCGTTCGAGCGGCGAGCGGCGCCGTGCACCGCGCGGCATGATCAGCTGCGCGACGACGTTGACGGCGGCCGCTTCCGCCCAGCCGTAATACACGAAGATCGCGGCGAGCAGCGGCATCAAGAACGCGATCCGATCGCTGTTCGGGGACGGGCGGTTGGCGCGCTCGAAAAACGCGAGCGGCGCGCGCAGCACCGAGAGCGCGGCGGCGATGAGCCCGGCCGCCGCGAGGAACAGTCCGTCGGCCGGACCAAGCCGTGCGATCTCGATCGGAACCGCAACCGCAAAGAGCGCGACCGCCACACACAGCGACGCGATACGGAGCGCGTTGTAAACGGTTCTGGAGGTCGTCATCGGGCAAATTGGTGCGCCCGACTGGAATCGAACCAGCAGCCTCGGCCTTAGGAGTGCCTCGCTCTATCCATTTGAGCTACGGGCGCACGCACGTGCAAGCATTTCTGGACCCCGCGCGAAGTTCATCCCGAATGATTACGAGCGCGAAGATTCCGCTCGTCGCCGCCGCCGGGAGCGAGTTGGCGGCGTGGCTGGCCCCGGTGACGCCGGACACATTCGTCCGCGAGTATTGGGGCCGCAAACCGCTCTACGTCAAAGGCTTCAAAGAAAAATACGCGGGCTTCTTCGACGGCGAGACGTTCGGTCGCGCATTGACCGCGCCCGGTCCCTATCCCGACGATTTCCTGCGCGCGAGTTTCGATCGCAAAACCGAGGCCGGCACCTCTGCCGTCCCCGCCCTGCCGGGAGAGCTGCGCTCGAGCGCGATCCGTGCCACGCCCGATCAGGCCGGGCCGCTCTTCGACGCGGGAGCGACGCTGTGCGTCTCGCAACTCGAGACGCGCGTCCCGTCGCTTGCGCCGTTCGCCGCCGCGGTAAAGCGCCAACTGGGCTTCGTCGGCAAGGCGTCGTTCAATGCCTATCTTTCACCGGCCGGGTCGGGCTTCAACTGGCACTTCGACGGGCGCATCGCGAGCACGCTCCAGATCGAAGGCAGCAAGGTCTGGCGCTTCGCGAACGAACCGGCGATCGCGTGGCCGCGCGGTAACGGCAGCATCCGCGCCGACGGGACGCCGCAATAGACGGATCCCGTGCCCGCGCAGCGTTGGGAACAGCTCGCGGCGTTCGATGAGAACGACGTCACCGAGGTCCTGCTCGAGCCGGGCGACCTGCTGATCTTGCCGGCCGGCGTCTGGCATGAAGCGTGCGGCGGCAGCGGCGGTTCGCTCGCCCTCAATCTCTCGTTCACGCCGATTTCGTACACGCTGCTCGTCCGCGAATTGCTCGATTCGCTGCTGGCCGCCGATCCCGGCTGGCGCAGTCCGGCGCCCGTGCTGCGTGGAAGCGAACCCGGGACCGTGGACGCCGACGGCGTCGCCGCAATCGCGCACCAATTGCAGCGCGCAGCCGCCGCGCTCGGGTCGCTCGCGGGCGACACGGCGGCGGTCGTGCGGTTGTGGCAATCGTTCGTCCAGAACGCGAATCCCGGCACGCCGTTGCCGCCCGGCCCACTCGCGGCTGCGGCCGGCGCCGTCAGGCCGGATCAGCGCTTCGGGCTGCGTCGCGACGGCAACATCCACGTGATGCCGGCCGAGAACGGGACGCAACTCTTCGTGATGGCGGGCACGCGCAGCATCGAACTCACCGGCGAAGCCGTGCCGTTCGTGCGCCGCTTGCTTGCCGCGGGTGACTTCACCGCAGCCGACTGCATCCGGTGGAGCCCGGACGGTACGCCGTTCGCTTGGCCGGACGTGGAGAACATGCTCGTTCAGCTGCAGCGCGAGGGGCTCATCGAGGAGCGCCCGTAAGCGGAACGAAGCGTCGGGCCATGCCTACCCAGATGCGCCATATCCCGCCGATGAGTGCCGCCCCCGCCGGTTTTTCGCTCGAACGCGATCTGCCCGCCGGTTTTGCCGCGTTCTATCGCCCGCTCCACGAAGCGTTCACGCCGCGCCAGCAAGCCGCGATCGAGACGCGCAAAGCGCTCATGACGCGCAGTCACGCCGGCGAACTTCCCACGTACCGGCCGCCGTCGGAGGCGCAGGGCGATTGGAAGATCGCGCTGCCCGGGTGGGTCGCGGATCAGCGCAATCAGATGACGGGTCCGGCCGACGATCACGAGCTCGTCGTGAAGATGCTCAACTCGGGCGCGCCCGGCGTGATGATCGACCTCGAAGATTCGATGGCCAACGCGTTCGATCACACGCTCGCCGGCATCGACAACGCGGTCAAGGCGTACTACGGCGAACTGACGTACGTCGATCGGAAGCGCGGCGGGAACACCGTTGCGATCAAGCCGTCGACGACGGTGCTCTGGACGCGGGTGCGCGGCTTGCATCTCTCGCAAGCGGGCGTGCTGCCGGAGGTTACGTCGGCCTCGCTCTTCGATCTCGCGCTGCTCGCGTACAAGCTCGATTTCTCGAAGCTCAAGCACCCGCTCGCGATCTATATTCCGAAGAGCGAGACGGCCGAAGAGGGACTCTGGTGGCGCGACGTGCTGCAGGCCGTCGCGAAGGCGAAAGGCCTCGAGCCGCACGCGATCGTGTGCATGGCGCTCGTCGAGGCGCACAACTTCGCCTACGAGATCGAAGAGTTCGCCTACAATCTGCGCGACCATCTGCTCGGGCTCAACCTCGGCCGTTGGGACTACATGGCGAGCCTCATCCACTACAATCTCGAAGATCCGAATTGGGTGCTGCCGGATCGCAACACGATCCCGACCGACGTCGCGTTCTTCCAGAACTTGCGCGAGCGGATCCCCGAAGTTTGCCATTCGCACGGGATGCTCGCCGTCGGCGGCATGACCGCGCTCTTCCCCGATCGTACCAACGCGGAGCTGAACGCGCGCGCGCTCGCGGCACTCGAAAAAGACAAGAAAAACGAAGCCTCGTGCCTCTTCGACGGAGCGTGGACCGGCCATCCGGATCAAAACGCGATCGCGGTCGCGCAGTTCCCCGAACCGAATCAACTGCACGCCCGCAAGCCGGGCGCGAACAAGACGCCCGACCTGCGGCCGTCGATCGCCGGCGTCGGCACGAAGTCGATCGATGGGACGCGCGCCGCGGTCCGCACGGTGATCCGCTACCGCAACGGGTACCTCAACGGGCTGGGCGCCTCGTTGCTCGACGGCTACATGGAAGACCTCGCCACCGACCGCATCTATCGCCTGATGATCACGCAGCGCATCAAACACGGGATGCACACCGCGGCCGACGTCAGCGCGCTCTTCAATGAAGAGCTTGCGAAGCTGCTGGCCGAGCCGGCGAACGCGGCCCCCGCAGATCAGGAGCGCTTCCGCGAAGCGCGCCGCCAGAGCGAGGAGATGATCGCGCTCGGCTTCCACGATCCGGTCTGAGTCGATGATCGATCGGCGTCGCTTCGTTGCGGGTTCGGCCGCCACGTTCGCATCGGTTGCAATCCTCCGGGGCCGCGCCGCCGCGCGTACTCCCGACTTCACGTTCAAGTGGGGCCACGCGACGCAAGTCAATCATCCGCTGAACATCAGCGCCGTGCGCGTGCGCGACGCGGTCGCGCGCGCGTCCGGCGGACGACTGGCGCTCGAGATCTACGGTAACAACGTGCTCGGCGGCGATACCGCGATGCTGGCGCAAGTCCGCTCGGGCTCGATTCAGCTCTACTCCGGCTACGGCGGCATCTATGCCAACGTCGCGCCGCTGGCGGGGATCGAAGCCGTCGGCTTCGCCTTCCACAACCAAGCCGAAGCGCTGCGCGTGTTCGACGGTCCGCTCGGGGCGGCGATCCGCGCCGACCTCGATAGTAAGGGTGGCCTCGTCACCTTCGAACGCGCGTGGGTCAACGGGTTCCGCCAAGTGACGACCAGCACGCATCCGATCGTTCACGTCGACGATATGAACGGTCTCAAGATCCGTACGCCGCCCACCAAGATCTGGGTCGACATGTTCAAGACGCTCGGCGCCGCACCGACGCCGATCAACGCAAGCGAGATGTACACGGCGCTGCAGACGCACGTCGTCGACGCGCAAGAGAATCCGTTCGCGATCCTCGAAAGTTACCGGCTCTTCGAAGTGCAGCGCTATCTCTCGGTCACGAACCACATGTGGTCCAACTTCTGGGTCGTCGCGAATGCCGCGGCGTACCAGTCGCTGCCGCGCGATCTGCAACGCATCTTGCGCGACACGATCAATGCGATGGCGCTCGTGAACCGCCGCGAGACGGAGATTTCCAACGCCTCGCTCGAGGACAAGCTGGCACGCCGCGGGATGATCGTGAACACGGTCGATACGGCGCCGTTCCGGACGAAGCTGAAAGACTTTTACGCAAGCGAACGCGAGCAGTTCGGTTCGACCGCGTGGTCGCTGCTCGAAGCGGGCGTCGGAGCCCTCGCCTAAGACCGTGCAGGCCGCCGTGAACGATGCAGGTCGCGAGGCCGAGGGGCGCCGCCGCGCGATCATCTCACGGGCGAGCGCGATCTTCGCCGGATCGCTCGACTTGGAAACGACGCTGCGCACCGTGGCCGGGCTGTGCGTCGGCGCGTTCGCCGATTATTGCCTCATCGACTTGGTCGAGGACGGACGGCTCGTGCGCGCCGCCGCCGAGAGCATCCCCGAACTCGGATTCAGCGTCGAGCTGGTCCGCCCGTTCGTTCCGCTGCCGGAAGCCGTGGCACACCCGATCGCCCGCGCCTGGCGTGAGTGCCGGACGCAACTGGTCGGCGACCTGAACGAGCCCACGATGGACGCATTCGCGATCTCGCCGGAACACCGCGCGTTTCTCGAGCGGTCCGGGGTCAGCAGCGTCGTCTCCACGCCGATCGCGGCGCATGGCCGCACGCTCGGCGTCATTACGCTCGGGATCACGCGCGCGCGCGGCACGGTCTACGACGCGCGCCACATCGCCGACATCGAAGAACTCGCGCGCGATGCCGGAACGGCGATCGCCAACGCCCAGCTCTACCGCGAACTCGCCCGCAGCGAGGCCCGCTACCGGCAGATCATCGAGACCACGCGCGAGGGCGTGGTGATCCTCGGCCCCGACGGCCGCGTGCAATACGCAAACCCGCGCTTCGCGTTGCTGCTCGGCTACTCGGTCGACGAACTCTACGAGAAGCACTACACGGATCTCTTGCATCCCGACGAGCGCGACGCCGCGGACGCGCGCTTCCACGATCGCAAGGCCGGCGATGTCGCGGCGGTCGAGTGCCGCTTTCTCCACCGCGACGGCAGCGACGTCTGGACGCTCGCGGCCGCCAACCCGGTCTTCGATGATGCCGGCTTCATGTCGACGCTCTCGATGCACACCGATATCACACAGCGCAAGCAGATGGAGACGATGCTCGCGCAAATCGCCGACGATTACCGGTCGCTCGCCGAAGCGACGCCGCAGGTCGTCTGGACGGCCGGTCCCGAGGGCCGCTTCGATTATCTCAACGAACGTTGGGTTGCCTACACAGGGATGCCATACGAACGAGCGCTGGAGTGGGGCTGGACGGCGGCGCTGCATCCCGACGATCTCGCCGGCGCCCTTGCGACGTGGCGAACGAGTCGCGAAACCGGCAGCGACCTCGACCTCACGGTCCGTTTGCGGCGCGCCGACGGAATGTACCGCTGGCACCTGGGACGCGCGCGCGCCCTGGCTCGCGACGGTACGATCGCGCGCTGGTTCGGCACCTTCACCGACATTCACGAACAGCGCTCGAAAGAGCGGCAACTCGCGCTGATCGCACGCACCACGGAGCTGCTCGCCGACACGCTCGACCGCGAGCACCTCATCGAGCGGCTGTGCCGATTTCTCGTCGCGGATCTGGCCGAATTCGCGTTCGTCGATCTGTTCGACGAAAGCGGCGCGCTCATCACCGCCGGTACCGGTCATCGCGACGAAGCCATCGCCGCGCGGCTGCGCGCGCGCATGAACGGCCACGCGGTGACGCGACCCGAATCGGCTCGCGCCGCGGCGCAGGCGTTCGCGCAGATGCCGGCGGTCGCGTTCCAGGCGCGCTCGTCACTCGAGGACATCATCGCGCACGCACGGCCCGAGTATCACGACCTGCTGCACGAAGCCGCGAGCGGGCCGCTCGTGTGCGCGCCGGTCGTCGGCAACGGCCGGATGCTCGGCCTCATCGGCATGTTCGGCGCGGCGGGCTCGGTCTTCGACCCCGGCGACGTCGTCGTCTTCACCGAGATCGCGGCGCGCTTCGCGCTCGCCTTGCAGAACGCCGAACTCTACGCGCGCGAGCAACACGTGGCGACGACGCTGCAGCGGGCACTCCTTCCGCAGAGCTTACCCGTGTATCCCGGGGTCAAGCTCGACGCGATCTACACGCCCGGCACGACCGAAGCGCAGATCGGCGGCGATTGGTACGATGCCTATCCGCTCGCGGACGGGCGGCTTGCGGTTACGATCGGCGACGTCACGGGCCGCGGCCTCCAGGCGGCGACGATCATGGGCCGCGTGCGTCAATCGCTCGAAGCGCTCGCGACGTATCAAAGCGATCCGGCCGAACTGCTCAACGCGGTCGACGCCGTTTTGCGGCGCGCGCATCCCGATGCGATCGTGACCGCCCTCGTCGGGGTGATCGATCTGCGGCGCCGTTCGTTCGCGTACGCGACAGCAGGTCACCCGACACCATTCGTCCGCTCCGGCGAAGACGGAACCGTCGTCGCGCTGCCCGGCTACGGTCTTCCGCTCGGGCTGCGCGACGGCGCGCAGCCGCCGACCTCGACGATCGTGCTGCCGCCGAACGCGACCATCCTGCTCTACACCGACGGGCTCGTCGAATCGACGCGTGATATCGATGAGGGCGAACGCCGGTTGCTGCACGCCTTGCGCGACCCCGCGACGGTCGCCGCGGACCATCCGGCGCAGGTCATCCGCAACGCCGTCCTCTTCGACGGCTCGTCGGACGACGTGGCCGTCTTCACGATCGAAATCGGCAACGGCGTGCCGGACCTGCTCCGCGCCGGGGATTCGTCGCTGCGCACGGATTGGTCGATGCATTGGGCCTTCGATTCGCGCGACGCGCGGGTCGCGCGTGACGTCCGCGAACTCTTCGTCGCGTATTTACGCGCCAAGGGTTCGAATGATGCGGACTATGCGGCCGCGGAACTCGTGTTCGGCGAGCTGATCGGCAACGTTGCACGGCATGCGCCGGGCCTCGTCGAGGTCGAAGTCGAGTGGCGGGGCAACGCGCCCGTGCTGCACGTGCTCGACCGCGGACCCGGCTACGAACGGACCGAGCATCTGCCGCCCTCCGAGAGCGAATCCGGCCGCGGGCTCTTCCTCATTGCGAAGTTGACGCGCGAGTTCACCGTTACGCGGCTGCCCGGCTACGGTTCGCACGCGCGCGCCGTGCTGCCGATCGATCGCAGCGCCGCCGGCGCTTAACCGACCGTCCCGCGGACCTCGCCGAACGAGACGCGCCGATCGCCGGCCACGGCGACCGCGCGCAAGATGACCGTGTCGCCATCCTCCAAGAACGCGCGCCGCTCGCCGCCCGGGAGCACGAGCGGTTCCGCACCGCGCCGCGTCAGCTCGATCAGGCTTCCGTAGGTGCCGGGCTCGCTGCCCGAGATCGTTCCCGTGCCGAAGAGATCGCCCGCACCGACGATCGAGCCGTTGGAGGTCATGTGCGCGAACTGCTGCGCGACGTTCCAGTACATGTGGCGGAAGTTCGTGCGCGAGATCGTCGCGGGCGCCTCGCCGCGCGCGCGCATCGCCGCCGTTTGCAGCGCGACCTCGAGATCGATGTCGTAGGCCCAATCGTCGCGCGGCTGCAAATAGGGCAGCGGTGCCGGATCGATCGCGCGGTTCGCGACGCGAAACGGTTCGAGCGCATCGAGCGAGACCACCCACGGCGAGATCGACGTTGCGAACGATTTGCTCAAGAACGGCCCGAGCGGTTGATACTCCCAGGCCTGGATGTCGCGGGCGCTCCAGTCGTCGAGCAGCACGTAGCCGTAGACGTGATCGCGCACCGCGTCGATCGGCACCGCATGGCCGTGCGCCGTGTCCGGGCCGCCGGTGAGGAACGCGAGTTCGAGTTCGAAGTCGAGCATCTGCGCCGGGCCGACGACCGGCGCGTAGGCGTCGGGCAACTTGCGCTGTCCCGTCGGGCGCGCGATCGGCGTTCCGTCGACGACGATCGTGCTCGCGCGGCCGTGATACCCGATCGGAACGTAGCGGTAGTTCGGCAAGATCGGATTGTCGGGCCGGAAGAGCTTGCCCACGTTCGTGGCGTGTTCGATCGACGAGTAGAAATCGACGTAATCGCGCACCGCGATCGGCAGCTGCATGCGGACGCTCGTGCGCGCGATGAGCGCGTCCTCGACGGCGGCCCGTTCTTCTCCGGTCGCGTCGGTGAAGAGCGATTGCAGCCGGGCGCGCAGCGCGCTCCAGCGCGCGCGCCCGGCTGCGAGAAAGGCGTTGAGTGTCTGCGCTCCGGCCAGCGCCGGTTCATCGAGCAATTCGCCGCGCACCAGCGCGTCGAGATCGCACACGTACGATCCGATCGCGACGCCCGGCCGTGCGCGTCCGTCGGCAACGAAGATCCCGAGCGGCAGATTGTCGACATCGAAGCCGGAGCCGGCAACTTGCGGAATCCAGCTCACGCGAGCAATCCCGCCCGCACCAGGTCGATGACGGGTTCGCTGAAACTGCAGCTGCCGTAGGACGTTGCCTGCGCGCGCGCGGCCGCGACCGCCTCCGCCCCGACGCGCACGTCGCGCCACGAGACGTGCGCGCCGTCAACGGAAAATGCGCGCGCGTCCGACTCGCCGATGACCTGCGCGATGCGTTCGGCCTCGATCGCGCCGGCGTGCAGCGCAACGGCCGCGATGAAGAGATTCAAGAAGCCGTGCATCATGAAGGCGCCGTTCCTGCCGCGAAACGGATGGTGCAGCCCGGCCGTTGCCTTCCACGGCACGCGATACGCTTGCGCCCCGATCACGAACGACGCGAGCTCTTCGACGGTCGGGAAGTAGCGCAGCTCGAGCCCGCCGCAGCGCACCTTCGCGCCGACCGGGACCGCCACGGTTGCGGCCACTTCGGCGAGCGCTGCGAGCGCTCGGTCCGGCGCTTGCCGCCAGCCGCCGTCGTACGGAAGCTCGAACCAGATCGCGGGCGCAGCGGCGCCGGCGGGAAGGGTCGCGATCGCGGCGACGAGCCGCGCGGGATCGATTGCATCGGCAACGGGCACGCGCGCCTCGAGCGACTCGACGGCGACGCCCGCAGCTTGCAGATCGGCCAGCGCCTCGAGATCGCGCGCGAAGCCGCGCTCCCACTCCTCGTTCGACGTGCCGTCCAGAATCACGGACAGGCGCAGCGGGACGCCGGGTTCGCGCTGCGCGAGCAGTTCGCCGCTGCGCGAAGCGGGCACCACGTAGCGGCCGCCGAGCGCGGCATACGCGCTCTCGCCGTTGCGTCGATGCGCGACGAGCGATTCGCGCATCGGCAACTTTGCCGGTGGAAAGAGCGACGCATCGTCGATCAAGTGCTCGAAGAGCGCAACCCGGGCGCTGACGGCGCTCACGCGAAAGCTTTCGACGACTGCGGAGCCGCAAGGATGGACCAGCGCATCGCTGGTTGTTCCGTTACGGGAAGCGAAGTCCCGGTTCACACTGGAGCTGGCGATGAGGATTGAACCCATGACCTCGTCATTACCAATGACGTGCTCTACCACTGAGCTACGCCAGCCCGCATTGCGTCACCCGACGCGACCGGGGCGAATTCGGGCCATCGTTCGTGCCGCCCTCTAAGCATCCGCGACCTCGGCGCCGAAACGAGAATGATGCTTGCTCTCGCTGCCCTCGCTCTCGTTCTCGCCGCAGCACCATCGTCGCCGCCGGTGGACGCCGCGCCCATCGCACCTACGGTTCTCGTAATCACGGCGTTCGGCGAAGGTCCGCACGGCACGTTCTTCGGCGAGGCCGCGCCGTGGGTGCGACGCGCGCACCTGACCGAACGCATCGTTCCGGATGCGCTGGGCCGGCCGATCCGGTGTGACGCAGCGCACCGGCTGTGTCTGCTCGTCAGCGGCGAAGGAAAGGCGAACGCCGCATCGGCGCTGCTCGCAACCGGATTGAGCCACAATGTCGACCTGCGCCGGACGTACGTCATCGTCTCCGGCATCGCGGGCGCGCCGCCGGCGATGCTGACGATCGGCAGCGCCGCCTGGGCGCAATGGATCGTCGACGGCGACCTCACGCACCACATCGATGCACGCGAATTACCGCCCGGGTTTCGCTTCGAACGCTTCCGGCTCGGCTGCGTGGAGCCATGGTGTGCGCAGGCGTGGGTGAACGGCAACGAAGTGTTTGGGCTGGATCCGGCGCTGGTCGCACACGCCTACGCGGTGTCGCGCCGCACGGCGCTGATCGACGATCCCGCCATCGTTGCCTATCGCCGGCACTACCACGATACGCGGATCCCGGCCGTCACCCGGTGCGATACGATGGCGGGCGACACCTATTGGCAAGGCCGCGAGGATTCGGCTTTCGCAACGTGGTGGACCGCCAAACAAACCGGCGGACGGGGCCGCTACTGCACCTCCGAGATGGAAGATTCGGGATTTGCCGCTGCGGAGCGCCAGCTTGCAGCCGCAGGCCGCGCGCGCTGGGACCATTTTCTGGTGCTGCGGACCGCGTCGGACTTCGATCAGCCGTATCGCGGCCAAACCCCGCTCGCATCGCTGCGCGCGCTCTCCGCCGGCTTGCCGGTAGCCGTCGAAAATGCGTATCGCACCGCCTCCACGGTCGTCCGGGACCTGCTTTCCCGCTAGTCGGGCCCATGTGAACGCCGGCCGAAACGGTCGGCCAAATGGCCCGTCGATCGGCACGGGAGCCGCCCGGCGATCGTGCAAATCGCGGGGATGACGATCTCGCGCCGTTCGTTTCTTCGCGCCGTCGCCGCCCGCGGCGGCAACGCCTACGGCGCGATGCTCGCGCTCGATCTGCTCGGCGCGCCGCGCGCCGCCGCCTTCGCACTCGACGGCCACGGGCGCGGCACGCGCGTCGCGATCCTCGGTGCCGGCGTGGCGGGTCTCTGCGCCGCCTACGAGCTGCGCAAGCGCGGCTACACGTGCACGATCCTCGAGGCACGTATGCGTCCGGGCGGCCGTGCCTGGACCGTGCGCAACGGCACGACCCAGACCGAGCTCGACGGCCACACCCAAACAGCCGAATTCAGCGCAGGACTGTACTGGAACCCGGGTCCCTCGCGGGTGCCGCAGCAGCACGTCACGATCGATTACTATCGCGAGCTCGGCGTACCGATGGAAGTCTTTACCAACGTCAACGAAAACGCGTACGTGCACGTGCGCCGAGCGCACCCGTCACGCGTGCGGATGCGCGACGCCGCGTACGGCCTGCGCGGGCACGTCGACGAGTTGCTGGCGAAAGCCGTTGCCAGCGACGCGCTCGATGTTGCGATGACCAAGGACGACCGCGACAAGCTGCTGGCGTATCTACGCGACGACGGCGGCCTCGAGCGCTCGTTCACCCTCAAGCGGCCGCGCGACGGACGGCTCGGATATGTCGTGAATCCGGGCGGCGGCAATCAGCCGGGAACCGAACACGATCCGCTCGGCCTCGCCGCGCTCATCGAATCCGGCTTCAGCCGCGAGACCGGCTTCGCGAGCGAATTCGATCAGCAGCCGGCGATGTTCCAGCCGGTCGGCGGGATCGATGCGTTACCGCGTGCGTTTGCCGCGCATCTGCCGGACGCGATCGTCTATGGCGCGCAGGTCCGGGCGATTCGCAAGCGCGCGGCGGGCGTCCGGATCGCGTACCGCGATGAACGCGGCGCGGACCACGCGCTCGACGCCGATTTTGCGATCTGCACGATTCCGCTCTCGGTCTTACGGACGATCCCCGCCGACTGGTCGCCGGCGATGCACGCTGCGATCGCCGCCGTGCCGTACGCCGATGTAACCAAGATCGGGCTCGAGTTCAAACGCCGCTTCTGGGAAGAAGACGATCGCATCTTCGGCGGCATCTCGTGGACCGATCAAGCGATCACGCAGATCTGGTATCCGGCCTGGGGCTATCTCGGCAAGCGCGGGATCCTCACCGGCACCTACAATTTCGGGCCGGCGGCACTTGCGATGGGAAAGCTCCCGCCGGCGGAGCGACTGCGCGCGGCGCTCGAGCAAGGCGCGAAAATCCATCCGCAATATCCGCAAGAGTTCGTGCGCGCGTTTGCGGTTGCGTGGCAAAACATCCCGTACAATCGCGGCGGCTGGGCGAACTACACCGAGGCGCTTCGGAAGAACGCCTATCCGGTGTTGACGCGGCCCGACGGACCGATTTATCTGGCAGGCGAGCACATCAGCTATCTCACCGGCTGGCAGGCCGGCGCACTCGAATCGGCG
>Ga0116229_10006402_pt1 | contig 18940 bp, 16 predicted proteins | sample S1TSphgellanicum_3_FD_87313 | JGI IMG/M metagenome (GOLD analysis project Ga0116229, IMG submission 87313) | Host-associated microbial communities from peat moss isolated from Minnesota, USA - S1T2_Fc - Sphagnum magellanicum MG | ecosystem: Host-associated > Plants > Peat moss > Unclassified... | reverse complement strand
TAGTGCCAAAGCATTTTTTTCTTGAAGGGAAGCTCATCAAATTTGTAATATACCCACTTACTTTCACCCCCAAAAAGAAAAAAAGAAAAAAAGAATGTGGTCCAAGATATTGGGTTGAAGCCACCAACCCGTCAAAGAGAAAAATCCCATTTTACCTTTGCTTCCTTACCTACCAAAAAAATCACTTGGAAAAATCAAAAACTTTAGGGTGATTGTTTTTGGCAATGGAACAAGGGTAGTGACATACATGTGATTGTCATTCATTGCACATAGAATTCTTGAAACTTGTCGATCTATGGTGATCCACCACATGAATCCTAGTTTTAATAACGATGTGAGGAGGAAGACAAGTGTGTAATTCGTGAAGGATCTTTAAGGCAATGTAATATGCATGGGCGGAGCCAAAAGAGTCTAGATCTTGTAGCACGTTTGTGCAAGCAAAGCATATGACGTGAACTTGACAAAAGAGTCTAGATCTTGTAGCACAAAATTTGTGCAAACAAAACATATGACATGAACTTGACAAAAGAGTCTAGATCTTGTAGCACATTTGTGCAAGCAAAACATATGACGACGTAAACTTGACGTGGATACAAAATGTATGCCTATTATTATGCATTCATGAATGTATTCAATTCGGACTTCTATTATTTTTTAAGTAGTCAAATTATTCCATTCCCAAGAATTAGGCTAACATGCCGGCACAATGCGCACAAAATCCTTGCAACAAGAATGTAAGTAGTCTTTCAATGTACAACATGCAAAAGGGGGGAGAGTAGGTGGGGGGGACGTTGGGAGGTGTCAAAAAAAATCCATAAATTCATAGGGCAAGAAGTGAAAAAAAAAAAAACAAATAATTAAGTAAATTCATAGGGCAACAAGTGCACAAAAAAATTGAAGATTAGCCAATTGGTTGGCAAGAGGGCAAGAGGGGGGGAATTTTTGTTTGGTTGTTTGTTCTCAATATGTTCCCAATGTGTTCCCAAAATGTTCCCCAAGTTCTCAATTGTGCCGCACTGGGGGTACTTATTTTGCACACATGGTGACGAACAGTTCTGGAATTAGAAATTTCATGCAGCCAATCGGAAGGCTCAGCATGCACACAAAAGTGCCTTGATAATTTTTCTTTTAAGTTTTGGGGGGAAAGGGGGGGAGGGGGAGGGGGTTGGATTTTTTTCATTTTTCCTTTGTTCCCATCATGTTCCCAATGGGTTCCCTAGGTTCCCAATGTGTTCCCCAAGGGTGTTCCCAATGAAAAGATCACATGCCCACTTTCAAGGTAATATGAGAATTTGTGGTACACGAAGGGTAAGCAACCTGGCTTTAATCCCATATGTTTTGCCCAAAGTCGGGGCCTTCTCACCTATATAGGTGGGCCAAAAGGAGGAGGCACTATAATATTCCATAGACTCTTCTATTTTTGGGAGCCTCCATTTTATTGTGATGGGCCAATCAAATTGGTTCATTGCAAGAAAAAAGAAAAAGAAATTCCATAGAATAAGTACCCCCTTTATATATAGAATCTTCATTGCACATGAGAGAAATGAAGGAATGGGGGAGTTGCCCGCTTCCCCCCCCCCACCCCCCCCCAAAAAAAAAAGATAAAGAAAAAAAGGGCAAAAGCTTAGGTTTGTTTTACATTGTCTTGTACAGACAAAATGGAGAAGAGAGAGACGGAGAGGGAGTCTAGGGTTTAGGGTTTAACGGGCTTGACGGAACAGTGCTTTGTGAGAACGAACGAGAGCACGCGCGCGACAGCTTTGACGGAACAGTTTCTCGAGAGAGCGGAAAACAAATGGGACATAAGAAGAAGAAGCAGAAGAATGAAAGAACCCATCGGAGGTTTCAGGCTCTTCTCCTCTGCGCTCGCATTCTGTGTTTAGTTTCTTCAAGCTCTGATTCTTTTGATTGATCGGCTTCGCACTTCATCCTACAATTCCAATCCTTTATTCTTGTTGTTGTTGTTGTTCTCCTTATTGTTGTTGTTGTTGTTGTTGTTCACTTGGAATGTGGGTGCGAGGCAGAGGAGATTCATCATCAGTTCTGATAGCTCTAATCAACAGAAAGAGCAAAGTTACAGAGTTGTGGACTGAGAGTCGACTCTCATAGAGTTTGTTATTGCGCTTTTGTTTTTTTAGTCTTGTGCTTCTTCTTCTTCTGCTCCTCCTCCTCCTTCAGCTGCTACAAAAGATTCATTCTCTTGTTGCACTTTTTGTTTCTGCTTCTTTCTCTCTTTATGACCTCAGTGTTTTCTCTCCTCCCTCATACAGTAATTCTTCCGAATGCTTGCCGCATTTCGGGAATTGGGGACACCCGGAGAGCAGCATCAGACTCCTCACATTCTCTGTAGTACTACTACTACTTGTTTTGCCTCTCGTGTGTTCGTTCCTGTTGTCGATCGATCCAGGCTCTTCGGATCTCCTCGCATCGGCGATCCGTGAAATTCAGAGCGATATCCATCTTCCTCAGATATCTGAGAAGCTCCAAAATCTCCTCACCCTCTTCGCTGATGAATCGACAAACCATTTGGGGGTCTGGTCGATCGCTCGCTTTCTGTTGGGACGTTTGGATCCTCTCTGTGTGTCTCTCTCTGTGTATGTCCCGTGTTTCTGTTCTCGGGTTTGTTGAGATCTTGGGGGACTTGGGTCGCTTGCAATTTCATCAGTGAAGATTTATGCTTCACGCTTGAGAGCTTGTTAGACTTCGACTTGTGAGCTTCTCGGATTCACGAGAGCTCTCCTGGACTCTCTCAGGGACTAAAACGGATTCATATAAAACCCAGGGGAGACTGCAAGACCCAAGAGCTTCACAAAAACACGATTGAAGAAGAAGAAGAGCAGCAGGAGAAGCAGGAGGAGAGCGCGAGATTTCACAACCACAATTATGATGTCTCATTCCGATCTGTGGTCTTCTTGTACGACGTTCTTGCCTTCCTTGTTCTTGTTCTTGTTCTCATTCCAATCGCTTACATGCAGTTGCAAAGTTTTCTGCACTGAATTTCTTGCTGTGCCAGGATTGCAAAGAGCAAAATTCTTTGTGAGAGTTTTGTTGTCAATACTGTTGTTGTCAACTGCTGCTGCTGTTCTTGATGATGCTGATGATGATGAGGAGGAGGAGATGTTGGGTTCCTGAATCTTCTTCTTTGGTTGCGTGCAGTGCCGCAGTTTTGGGCAATGTTTTGTCGAGAAGACGACGAGTTCAACAATTCCACCACCACTTTGAGTTTCTCTCGTCTCTTCCTCAGAAGCTCAAACGCTCTGGAGGATGGCGATGCTGCTGCAGGTGGTTTCTCATCATGGCTTCAAGTGCTGTTCCTGAAGCCATGCGCACATCGAGCACTCACAGCTCTTGTACACACTTTCTTCATTCTTTTGTATCTCGTGCTCATCACATGGCGCAAGATCCGGCAACGAAGCATGTTGGTCTCAGACGGTTCTCGATCTTCTTCTCAGAGAAGAAACAGCAACAACAGCAGCAACACCCACAACACTGCAGCAGCAAATGCACACTTCTTCTCCTACTACAGAGCAGTGCAGCTCTCCTGCATCTATCTGTGCGTGCTGAATCTTAGTGTCGCATTGTCAGGAGTCCTGGACCCCTTGCTGCAGCAGCATGAGACATGGTTTGATCATGTCAATCTAGACATGGAAGTCTCATCTGCAGCACAAACAGTGGCATGGGGAGTCATCTTCCTTGCAACTGAGCATGCAAGAAAAGAAGGAAAAAAGAACTACTTCCCAAGCTTGTTGCGAGCTTGGTGGCTATCTGCTTTTGCACTCTCAGCTCTCAATTTTGCTTCTGTAGTTCTCTCCATCACAGAACATGCTCCACTCTTCTGGGACTTGTGGGTGGAGATGGCATCACTCCCCGCCACACTGTTTCTGGGAGTAGCAGCTCTGGAAGGACTCACAGGCCTAATCCTCCAACAACAACAGACCACAATCCTTGATGACGAGCTTGGCATCCATGAGTCTTTGCTGAATGGGTCCAAATGTTCTTCTTGTTCTTGTTCTTCTTGTTGCTGTGATGAGAAGAGAATCACCTTGTATGCCACTGCTGGGATTCTGAGCTTGGCGACAGTCAGCTGGCTGAATCCTCTTCTAGCTCTGGGCTCACAGAAGCCACTAGAGCTTTCTGACTTGCCCAATCTTCCTGTGGAAAACAGCTCTGATGCAACATACAAAACATTCCAGAACAGCTGGGAAGCTCTGCAGAAGAAGAAGAAGAAGGAGGAGGAGGAGGAGGAGGAGGAGGAGGAGGAGGAGGAGGAGTCCAAGGAGGAGGAGAATTGCTCTTCTGTGCCTTCCATTTCTGTGGCGCTTTTCCTGTCCTTCTGGAGAGCAGTAGTGTTGAATGCTCTCTTTGCATTCCTGACAACAGTGGCGACCTACACAGGACCATACCTGATCAATGATTTTGTGGAGTATCTGGGAGGAAGAAGGAGATTCACCCATGAAGGATTTGTGCTGGTCTTCATCTTCTTCTCTGCAAAGCTGATTGAGAATCTCTCTCGTCGACAATGGTGTCTGGAGATTCAGCTCTTGGGTCTGAAGATCAAGGCAGCACTCACTGCAGTGGTGTTCAGGAAAGCTTTGCGGCTTTCAAGTGGAGCTAGACAGAGCCATTCCAGTGGCGAGATCATCAACTACATGTCTGTGGATGTGCAACGCTTGTCGGATTTTGCATGGTATCTTCACCATTGCTGGCTTCTTCCATTGGAGATTCTCATGGCTCTAGGGATCTTGTACAAAGTGGTGGGGATGGCATGGATTGCAGCTCTTGCTGCAGCTTGCTTCACTCTCTTGCTCAACACACCCATCGAGAAATGCCAAGAGAAATACCAAGACAAAGTGATGGAAGCGAAGGATGAGCGCATGAAAGCCACTGCTGAAGCTCTGCGCAACATGCGTGTCCTCAAGCTCCAAGCTTGGGAGAAGAAATACCTTGCAAAAATTGAGGAGCTTCGCCTTGGTGAGTATGGCTGGCTCCTCAAGGACTGCATTGCACGTGCTGTGCTCGTGTACTCCTTTTGGTTGGCTCCTGTTGTCATCTCTGTTTCGACCTTTGGGACGTGCATTCTGCTTGGCATTCCCTTGACCGCTGGCCGCATTCTCTCTGCCATTGCCACTTTTGGTGTGTTGCAAGAAGCTTTGAGCTCATTCCCCGAACTCATATCCGTTTATGCACAAACCAAGGTTGGTACAAAAAACACACAAAATTCTCATTGGGTGGGTTGGTCGATTGAGTTTCCTATCATTGTTGTGCATAAATCTCTTCCTTGAATCTTTTTTTGATCTTTCTCTCTCTCTCTCTCTCTCTCTCTCCCCGATTTTTCCTGAATTCGAGCAAGATGATAATTGATGATGATGATGATAATCTGTTGATGATTGCTGCTTCTTGTCAATTTTGTAATTCTCTCTCTGAATTTGATGAAGAAGAAGATGATGATGATCAATGTTGCTTTCTTGCCAATTTGTGATTCATGTTTCTGAGTTTGAGGGAGATGATGATCTATGTTTGTTGCTTTCTCGCTGATTTGTAATTCTTCCTCATTCTAGATCCTCATCATGTTGGTCATCATTATTCATGATGATGGTTGCAATATCTCTCTCTCTCTCTCGCTCTGTTTCTCTCTCTCAATCAATCAATCATTTTCGGGTGTGGAATGGAATTGATGATGATTTTTTGATGTTGTTTTTTTGGGTTCAGGTATCGTTGGATCGGATATGGAATTTTCTTCAAGAGGAAGAGCTGCCCAAGGATGCAGTGATCCATGTGCCCAAGGAACAGAGTGGAGGTGTGGCAATTGAGATCAAAGGAGGTGAATTCAGTTGGAATTCGAAATTTGACAATGAGCAGGAGCAGCAGCAGCAGCTTCTTCATCAAAATACTCTTTCTAACATCAACTTGCAAGTCAAAAGCGGCAGTTGCGTAGCTATTTGTGGAACAGTGGGATCTGGGAAATCAAGCCTTCTTTCTTGTATTCTTGGAGAGATTCCAAAGCTTGCAGGCACAGTAAGAAATGTTTTGCCTCAAAACAAAAGTGAACTTGCAACTTAGTAGTTTTTCTGTTCTCCATTGAATATCAGTATTCCATTCTCTATGGCTTCAGATTTAGTATTGTGGGTTCTTCTCGTATGCTTGAAAATCAAGTAAAGAATGTAGAGACTTTGTTGTGGCTGTTGACACATCTTTTTTATTTATATATGCCGCTTGCTCACCATTTTATCTATTTTTGTTTTTTTTGGGGGCTGACCAATGATTTTTTTTTTTTTTTTTTTCTGTAGGTGAAGGTGAGTGGAACAACAGCATATGTAACACAATCAGCATGGATTCAAAGTGGCAAAGTGGAAGATAATATTCGGTTTGGAACTCCCATGGATCGAGTCAGATATAATGCTGTCTTGGAGGCTTGTGCATTGAAGAAAGATTTGGAGCTATGGGCTTTTGGAGATCAGACGGAGATTGGGGAGCGAGGGATCAATATGAGTGGTGGTCAGAAACAAAGAATTCAGCTTGCACGAGCTTTGTATCAGGATTCAGATGTTTATTTGCTAGATGACCCTTTCAGTGCTGTTGATGCCCACACTGGCTCTCAACTCTTTCGGGTTTGTGCCAACATTTCTTTCTTCTTCATGACTAATAATAGTAAAAATTATTATAAAATACCCAAAATACAATTTCTTCCATTTTTTCACCCATACTAAACTCTTTGATTGTAAAACCCTAAACCCCTTATTGTGTCTGGATTAGACCTAAACACAAAGGCTTAGGTGTTCTAAATCTATGCTCTTTAGGTCATTCTTTTTTTGTTTGATTTTCTCAATTTCAACAACACCATTGTTGAACAAAATGTGTAGAAAAATGTCCCACTCAGGTACCCATCTTTTTGTAACTTGGCTGCTGCTGATGATGTTTCAGAAAAAAAGTAGTAAAAACTCTGATGAAGAAGCTTGTTGCCGAATGTTGTTGTTGATGACAAATTTTTTCAAAATCCGTAAATCTAAATTACAAACATTTACAAAATATGGAAGAAGTGATTTATGATGAGATTTTGTTTCGGGTTTTAACCAGTGTTGGGTGGTTCTTGACTTTTATGTAGAACCTCTGGTTCTAGTCTGGTTCTTTAAAAAATAAATCAGGTTCCTGTTCTGGTTCTGGGTAATCCAGTCTGAAATTGGTGGTTAGCTGCTGGTCAACCCTCAGTTCCAGACTTTTTTTTCCCCAAATAAAATTTATTTTTATAAATTCGAGTTCTGGTTCTAGAATGAGATTCAGTACTAAACCCAGTTCTGATTCAGTTTTTACGAACCAGAACCAGAACTGATGGTTCTAACTAGCCAAACCCGGTACCACCCAACACTGGTTTTGATTCTTTAATTTCAAAATCAGAAGTGATTATGAGATTTTGTTTTGGGCTTTTGATTTTTGCCTAATACAATGGCGGGTTGAATTGGGTTTGATAGGAATGCATATTGGAAATGCTGGCATCGAAGACTGTCATTTATGTGACTCATCAAGTGGAGTTCTTACCTGCTGCTGATCTTATATTGGTCAGTCTCTCAACCCTCTTCCTGAGGATGAGACTTATGGGATGACTGAATGTACACACTGATGTTCATGCTGCCATGAGATCTGTGTTCTAATTTTCAACATAATTTCTTGAAAGGATTTGCATCAGAAAATCATTGATCTAAATTGTAAGCATGTGAGCAGAACAACAAAGTACAGTAATTCCTAAAAAGAAAAGTTCCCCAAGTGCTGAAATTTCCCGAGTGCTGGAATTTTGTTACAGGTATTGGACAAAGGTCAAATAGTGCAAGCAGGAAAGTATGATGAGCTTTTGCAAGCAGGCACCAATTTCACTGCATTGGTGGAGGCACACAATGAAGCCATAGACAGCATGGATGTGAGTGATAATTTTGGTGATGATCATGGGATGGAAATTATGCCAGATGAGTGTTTCTTGGATGGGGTGGAGAATCACCATGTGGGTGATGAAGTCCACAAGCTTCAGAAGCAAATGCACTCACGGAAATCCAGTTTTGCTGATTTGCGCAAACAAACCAGCAAGAGGGAGAAGCTTGAATTGGATCTTGATGACAAAAATCGCCAACTCATTGTGGAAGAAGCAAGAGAGAAAGGCGATGTGAGCCTTAATGTCTACTGGTCTTATATAACATCAATCCATAAGGGCTTGTTTACTGGACTCAGTGTGGTTGCACAATCATGCTTCTTGGTATGTCAAATTTCTTAGCAGCTGAAATTCTGCAATTTCTTTTTTTTTTCCTGATAACTTCCTCACGTTGTTCAATAGTGTTGAATCTGAGTGATGTATGAGAATGTTGGAATTGGTGATGCAGATGACCCTTTGAAACTTCTTCTTCTTCTTCTTCTTCTTCTTTCCTTATTGCAATAAGAGAGCTTGTTGGGTTTTTTTTGCAGTTGTTGCAAATTGGCAGCAACTACTGGATGGCATGGGCATCTCCAACTATAGATGGTGATCCGGGCAAGATGAAGAACTCAACACTCATTCTGGTATATGCGGGTTTGGCGTTTGGAAGCTCTTTTTTTGTAGCAATGCGATCAATATTTGTCTCCTTGGCTGGAGTCTTTGTTGCTCAAAAATACTTTCTTGATATGATCCGTTGCCTCTTTCGAGCTCCCATGTCCTTTTTCGATGCAACTCCTGCTGGTCGAATCCTCAACCGAGTATGTGTCTCTTCTCACCCTCTTTTAAAACCAAAAAAATTAACGCAAAAAATGGACATATGAAAATCTATCCAAAGCTTCAATGTATGAAGTGGTTGTTAAGAAATGTTTTTTTGGATCTCTTGTGTGCCAAGAGTATTAGTAAAAACATTGGAGGGTGTTGGAGAACAGGCATCAGCAGATCAAAGTAAGCTAGACTTGGAGGTCCAGTACAACTTGAGTGGGCTGGCAATGGCCATCCTACAACTCATTGGTATCCTTGTGGTGATGTCACAAGTGAGCTTGGTGGTCCCGCTCGTATTTCTCCCCGTTGCTGCTACTTGTTTATGGATGGAGGTAATGATGTTTTCACAATTTTCTTCTATGAGAATTTGCAAAGGTTTTTCACTTATATTTCCTCACTCCTCACGTTATCTTGAGCACAAGGCACATCACATCTATCAGAAGACCTACAAAAGGTGCATTGCATCTCTTGAAGGACCTAACTTTTTGCACCCAATCTCTTTGTTTCCTCATTGCAATTTTTGTGTTGTTCCATGAAATCTTTCTTTGTCAATATAGTCAGATTTCTTTGCACATCTAGAAACTAGCTGAACTTTTTTAGCACATTGGCTTGTTTGAATTTTCTTTTTTCTATTCAGCATTACTACATGAGATCAGCAAGGGAAGTTGCAAGAATAATGGGAGTAGAGAAGGCACCACTTCTAAACCATTACGGGGAGTCAATAGCCGGGGCGCCAACGATTCGTGCATTTGGCCAAGACCAACAATTCATGAATACCAATATACGACTATTTGATAACTATGGCCGTCCTTGCTTCTTCAACTTCACATTGATGGAATGGCTCATCTTTCGAATGGAGCTTTTATGCAATTTTGTGTTTTCATTTGCAATGGTTCTTGTGGTCCTTTTACCCGACAACACCATTAGTCCAAGTAATGCTCTTTCACTTGACCTAAATGTCTTTGTTGGATTTGATCTTGTGTTTCAAAAGTTGCATAATTGAAAAAGGAATAACAACAAGGTTTTGAGCGTGCATTGTGTGTGTGTGTGTGTGTGTGAAGGTTTGACTGGTCTTGCGGTCACTTATGGACTAAACCTTAACATAGTCCTAGTTGGGGTGATATGGAATTTGTGCAACCTCCAAACAAAGATTATTTCCGTTGAACGAATCCAACAATATACTTGCATTCCAAGCGAAGCTCCTTTAGTGATTGAATCAAGGCGTCCTCCCCCATCATGGCCTTCCCATGGTACTATTGAGCTTCAACATTTACAGGTCTGAACTGAACCATTGTATGTCTGCAAAAACCCTAAAACAGGTCACAAAAAACAACAAATAAAGAAAATTACAAAAAAATGATGAAATGTATTATGTATCTTGGCAAAATAATTGCAAAGATTTTCCAAAATTAATTACAATATTCTTTAACCAGGAACCATGAGGTCTTGGAAATTTAGTGGATGATAATTCATTGTGCCATCAGGTAATGTGGATTCTAAGATAGTTGTTTTGTTTTGTGTGTTATTTTTGGCAGATACAATACAATCGATATTCACCATTAGTACTGCATGGAATCACATGCACATTCCATGGGGGAAAGAAAGTTGGGGTGGTTGGTCGCACTGGCAGTGGCAAATCAACACTCATTCAAGCTCTGTTCCGGATTGTGGAACCATCAGGAGGTAGAATTGTTATTGATAATTTGGATATTTCCATGATTGGGTTACATGATCTGCGCTCCAAATTGAGTATTATTCCTCAGGATCCAACACTGTTTGAAGGCACGATGCGCACTAACTTGGATCCACTGAATGAGCACACAGACATTGAGGTTTGGGAGGTATGTACAGGCTTCTTCTGATTCTCAAAAATTCTAACACTCTGCATATCCTATGGCCAAAATTTGTTTTATGGGTATGTTAGCAATTGAGAAATAGAGCATGTTTCAAGCATTTTTCTTGGTTTAAATCCCTTACAGTAAAAAACCTTCTAAGTCACCAATCCAAATGACTATGCATGTCAATTTTTCCAGGCTTTGGATAAGTGTCAGCTTGGCGACATCATGCGTAGCAAGGATCAAAAGCTTGATGCCCCAGGTTTGTTTAACCAAAGTCTTCATCAATGATCCGCACCATTAGTTTTTCAGAAAAATAATCAATTTATTAATTTAATTCTTTCAGGCAACTGGAAATGATCCACACTACTACTATGTTAGACATATTTGAATGTGTAACCTCCGTTAGCAAGGTTACACTTAGACACCCTAGCTAATAACTTTTGATGTTTTCTTGCTTATGAAAACTAGCTTAATATTCAGAATCACATTTTTGTTGGAAGATAGTATTCTGTATGGCATCAAACTAAAACATGATATTAAGTAGGAAATTTGCTTTGATCACTGGTTTCTATAATATGATGTTGGAGTTTTGAATTTTTCTATATGGTTTTGTGGGTTTGTTGTAGTTGGTGAGAATGGGGAGAATTGGAGTGCGGGGCAACGGCAGCTAGTGTGTCTAGGCCGGGCCTTGTTGAAGCATACTCGGATTCTTGTCCTAGATGAGGCTACGGCATCAGTTGACAGTGCAACTGATAATCTGATTCAGCGGACATTACGCACTGAGTTCAGTTCCTGTACTGTTCTCACAATTGCACACCGAATTCCTACTGTCATTGACAGTGACAAAGTGCTGGTTCTAAGTGATGGTGAGTGAACAGCCCAAGAAAAAAACACTCTTACATGATGAATTAGTGAATTCACATATCTTTTTTTGCATTTTTTGGGATTTGTTCTTTGTGTCTTTGATGCATATTTACAGATCCAAACTCAAATTTACACTATCTAGAGGTTGTACTTCATCCAAAATATTGTGTACAAGCAACACTCAAGTGAGAATGTAACAACTTTTAATGAGTGGCAAAATTAGCATTTGGAAAACAGGTGAAAAAAAGGAGAGTGGTAGAATGATGAATTTGCATATTGAGAATACAATTAATTAGGTGGGGGGACTGGGTACAGGAAGGGTTTCGGAGTATGATGTGCCAGTACGGCTTTTGGAGAACAAAAACTCGCTTTTTGCCAAACTTGTGATTGAATACTCACTACGATCCACGAGTTGTCACTCCTGATTTCTCTTACCAGTAAATTATGCAAGCGACCAAGCAGCAGCTAGGAAAAGGAAAAGTCGGTGACCAATGCAGATCATCAAAGTCAGAAAAAGCATTGATCATTGAAGCAAAATCGTCAATGGGTTTTTTTTCAGAAATGGGTTTTTGTTAAGCCTTGTGCAATCACGAAGGAAAATGAGTAAGGATAAATTTCTAGAGATATACTACTCAAGTTTTTTGCACATACTTGAGAGATCAAGCAATTTTCAGATTTCATAGATATATATCAGCAGCTCAATGTTTTTCCTCCCTTTTTCTTCTTTCCCTTGGGTTAGAAGCAGTGATACTTCTCTTTGCTAAAATTGTGTGATGGGATTTCATTATGTCATTTACTGGATGTATGTTTCTATTAGGGCAGCTCTTCTAGGCCTCAGGCTTTGTGTGAATACTACAATGTAATGCACACTGTACAAGTGTGCTACTGATGTAGGAACAAATAATATTCATACACAAAGAGGCCCATTTTGTCAATGGAAATTAGATACTTTCCAGAGTTTTTTTTCTGCAGTTTGTGTAGACTTGGGAAAGCATTGTTTGTTAATCAAGCTTTCTCCAATAAGAGTTTGTAATCATCAAAACCTACATCTTTAATTAAAAACTACTCAATGTGAATAGTAATTTAGTTTTGTTAGTGGATCAAAACTAGAATGACCCCAATGGTGTTCACCAATGGCAAATGAAATAGCCGAACCCGAAAAAATACCTCAAGAACCTAGCAAAAAAATCATATTCTATTGGGTGCAAAGTCACATTCCATCTTGTCCCTTTGCCACAATGGCAATGTTTGACCCCACCTCTTTGCAAGTGAATGGTGGGAAAGGAAAAAACTTTTGTGTAAACAAAAAATGTCAACTTGTTTTGAATTTTCTCTCAAATTTTCAAGATCCAATTTGTGGCAATGGCCAACAAAGTGTAGCATTTTGGTAGTGCATTATTGATCATTACAACAAACACAAGATTGCTGAAGGTGTAGAGTGACTTGCATGGAGTCTAGAAACAAAATGGGGTACCATAAAACATGATGTTACAAAATTTGTTGGGTGTTACAATTTTGTACTTGCTTTGAACGAATTTGGGACTACCTTGGAAGATGTTTTTTCAAAAGCTTTGCAAGTCTACAAGTTCAAACACCCAAAGAATGTTTCATTTGTGTTTTTGCATTGTTGGCTTTTGCTGAAAGAGGTGCTTTGATGGTCAAATTGCATGGAGGCAAAGAAGACACCCCCCACTTAAGCGCAAAACTTCCGCCCAAAATTCGACATCAATTGAAGTGGAAGAATTACAAGATTTTGAAGTGGTGAAATTAGGTAACGAAAGTATGGTCACAAATTTTTACATCGGCCACAGGGTTCAAGGGCAACAAAGGAGGATCAAAGAAATGCAAAGCTCAAAAGAATGTGCTTTGCGTGTTTAAACAAAAGCTACTTCAGACATGGTAGAAGTGATGATGAATAAGGCAAAGATTTTGGAAGATTAAGTAGATCTCCAATTGTTCACAATGCTTGGAGAACTAATCACAACATTTGAAGCACGTGAATATTTGTTACTATGGAGGCATGAGGAGCTTGAAAGGCTTTGGTGCCAGATGGGTGCATTACATATTTTGTGCGATGTAGTTATTGTTGATACCATCAATATTGCAATTGCACCATCAGCACTACATCCCTAGGTGGAATCAATCGTACCTTTCCATGCATCGTAATCAATAGAAAAAAACCAAATAATAAAAATTGCGCATGCATTTGGTGTTTCATGTAATACACATGAAACATGACCATACACCGTTAGCATGGTTGATGCAATTTGGAACATAGATTGAAGTTTAAAGTGTAATTTTGAAAATCCAAGACAATTTGAAATTGAAAGTTCAAAAACCAAGTTTTATTTCAAGCAAAGTTTAAGCTTTCAAGAGCCCACAAATGTTCTACTAAATCACTTCAAAGTGAGAAGTGCATGTTTTGATATTTTAATTTTTTTGTGAGTTCCATGTAAGAATTAAAAATCAATTTTCTACACATTTGTATGGTTGTCACATGCTCAAAGCCCTCCATGTTGTTCGATCCTTCATCTTCAATCACCATATTGTGCATTATAACACAAACAAGAATTATGTTAAAGATTGTGGACATGTCCCACGATTGGCAAGGATTTTGAACTATTGCCCATTGAGTTTGGAGAACACCAAATGCCCTTTGAACATTTTTTCGTGCTCCTTTTTACATCTAGGCAAAATGTTGTTGCTTCTAGTCTTGGGGTTCATGTATGGTTTGCACGAAATAACTCCAAGGGGGGTAGATTCCATATGCCAACAAATAATAACGTGGATAAAACATAACCAACTTCTTCACTTTTTAACAATTCTGCTACAAAAGGCGACTTGTCAAGAACATTAACATGATTGTTTCCCCTAAGCAAGCTAAAAAATGTGTGCCATATCCACAAATATTGATTAGCAATAATTTCAAAGATGATGCTTCTTGTTTTGTCTTTGTCTTGAAACTAACCTTGCCATGCCACTAGGTAATTTTTCCAAGACCATTGCATATAATCTATTGAAGCAAACATGCTTGGAAATCCTCTTTCTTTGTTGATTTTCATCTATTTCTTGACTTTTGCTAGAGTTGGTTGTTTCAAATAATTAGACTCAAAACATGTTTGAATAACTTTCACAAATATTTTCAAGCATTCAAGTGCAATGGACTCATTCAATCTACAATACTCATCAATATAACTTGCTACCACATCATATGCTAACATTTTAATTACAACTATGCACTTCTAGATGCTTGAGAAACCTAAAAGCCTAGTAGCATCCCTCTTTTGTACAAAATAAAAATCATGCACAACTATTGCTTCCATAATTTTGAGAAACGATTATCTACGCATTTGAAAACGATGTCTAAAAAATTTGTGATTGTAAATAGGCCACATTGCAAAGTAATCACAAAAAATTTGAGTGTGATTGACCTTTCTATTGTTTTCCACATTTGATCTATGCCCAAGTTTGTTGCCACCATGACTCTTGTGCACTTCATCCATATTTTCACCTAGTTGTTCAACCAAGACAACAAAAATGATATGCTCATCACCATCATTTTGCAACTCATCTTGCAATTGGGCATTGAAGTTATTTTGCACCTGTTTCCAATGCTCCAAGAGTTCATGTGACAAAAAAATGGAGTTATGAGTTCTAAACAAGTTCAAATGTTGGGGTTGAGTTCAGAGAAACATGGTTATGGCAAATGGACTTGTGATGCATATGCAGGAAACCAAAGTTGTGATGTTTTCACGTGAAACCCTGAATAACTAGCGTTGTGTGACATTTGGCATTCAAGTGGCACAGTTGATAAAAAAATGTGGGGCCTAATTTTGTGCACATGGTGGGGTTTGAAAATGGGCAACACAAATTTTTATACCAAGAGCTTAGCACATGGGTCTGCAAATTATCGTTACCAAGCCATTTTTTGTTTCCCAATGGACATGCCCTTATGTTAAAGAAATAATTGATGTACAAGCAACACAAATCAAGAAGTGCACTTTGTGTGACACTATCCTTTGTTCTTTTGATGTATCCTCATCCTTTAGCAATAACATTTAAAATTGGAAAGGGTTATTATAATATAATCTTGCACATGGTAGCACATCTTAAAGATTTGGTGTTATATGTTTGCAAAAGGTATGCAAACATATTGGTTGTTGAATCTTTTTGACTTAGGAGATTGGTAATGAAAAGATATCCAAAGGTTAGATTACCTACATGCCACCAATTTGTTTCATAAAACATTCCTAACATGGTAGCAAAAATAATGGATAGGTATGTGTTGCCTTTATTGGTCAAATGTGCGATTTCTTGTGTTACATTTGATCTGTCAATGTCCAAAACTAGGTTTGATACATTCTACCTAGTAGTGAATTTCATATATGATGTTTGGCAACCTTATTAGGTCACTAAAAAGATATTCAAAACACCTAATACTATAAGGGCATCGTTGGTTAAAATAATGAAACCTTTGTTAGCATAATATTACATTAGAAAAAATTCTTAAATCTATGACTCCATATATGAATGATTTTGTTGGACATTATATGACTAAAGGCCTTTAGTTCTAATGGATGAATAACAAAGAACAAACAATCATTAAATGTTCAACATGACACTTTTCATCCTATAGTCATTAAAGACAAGTCAATAGAAGACAAGCCATATATAATGTTGAGGTGTCATATAATGAATGACTAGAATATGATTGGGTGACATTGGACCATTTGATTACTTAGATTTATACTTACATTAAAATCATTTTTTTGGATTATTATTCAAAATAAATTTTAATAGGTAGGTAGGTAGGTAATAGGTCTAGGTAGGTCGAGAAAGGCAGTTAGGTAGGTAGTAGCTTAATTTACCTAGTGATTATGTAATATATATAACCTACTTACCTAATTACCTTAGGTTAGCCTATGTACCTTAACCCCTTAGGAATGCACATAGGTTGCAAATATTAAGATTTGAACCTTTCATTTTCACAATGATAAACTAAGTCCTTACCAATGGACTACAACATCAAAAGGTATCCAATTTTAGTCAAGTTTTTTTATTTCACATGTTTATTTCATACTATTACAAGACTATGAAGTAGGTAACAAGTTGTAAGATGATAGGTATGAAGTAGGTAGGTTATAGGAAATAGGAAATAAAAGTTAGATAAGTGAGTAGGTAGGTTGACAAGGTAGGTAGGTGGGTGAGTGGGTGGGTAGGTAATAAGTAGGTAGGTAAGTGGGTGGGTAAGTAGGTAGGTGGATAAGTAGGTAAATAGGTGGGTGGGTGGATGGGTGGGTAGGTAGGTGGGTGGGTGGGTGCGTGTGAAGGTAGGTAGTAAGTAAGTAGGTAGGTGGGTGGGTAAATAAGTAGATAAATAAGTAGGTAGGTAGGTGGTTTGGTGGATAAGAAAATAGGTAGGTTGATAGATGGGTGGGTGGGTAGGTAAATATGTAGGTACATAAATACATGGTGGGGTTAGGGTTGTCTATGTTCATATCAAATGATTTGTAGTCATTTTTTATCATTATAATGACAATTGGACATCCATGTCACTTTGTCATCAATCATGGATGTCATATAAATGAGATAAAAGTGATGAAAACTAACATTCTTCATCTTGTTACCACCTCATTATTTACCATTACATTAATTCAGGAATTCAAATTAAAAATTCATTAAATTTAATTTTGGGGTTTGATTTTAATAAAAAGCTCTTTCAATATTAAAAAAATTGATAGTAAGAAAATTTAGATGATAGTAACCTATTACCTACACTCAAAAAACATTCACAACTTAAAAGTTTTGAAATTTAAAATTGAAAGAAAATTCAAAATATATTTTAAAATCTTAAAATTTCAAAAGTTTTTTATGACATGTAAATGGGGTGTACATGAAATGTAAAACAAAGTTGTAACTTATGACACAACAAACTAAAACCTAAAATTAATTAATATTTTGGTATGATTATAAATTATGATAAATTTTCAAAATGAAATGAAAAATTGGCAAAATTTACACTTTTAAAATTCATATTTGTTCAACAATTAGCACAAAATATGTAATATTGGGCCAACTATATATGTTTTTAATAACAAGTTGAAAAAAATTCATTCAAAAACAATTTCATATGAAAAAATGAAAAATATTGAAAAATGACTCCTAACCTTTTTATAAAGTAATCATGTTGGCTCCTTTGAGAGTATTTGCACCATCATGTTAAACCTTCAAAGAAACTTTTAGTTGTTGAAATTTTAATATTTTGTTGACATTCTAATTCTACTAAAAATTTGTGCATCCTTTGTTATGGTGGAAAACAAATTGTGACATGTGACCAAATTTGGCATGGTTAGCAAAACAAATCTTAGCAATTCTTAGGAGTCAAGTTGAAATTGAACACATTTTTAGCATTGTCAATGTTTTCACAAGTTTGTGAAGATGTTTGCTTGGAGTGGAAAATTTAAACTCATTAGTCATGATTTACAAAAATTATGTTGAGATGAGATGCAACTTTGCAAATGTGCATGTCATTGAATTTTGTGCAGTTGAAACATATTTGCTAGAATCCCATGAGGCTAAATTGGGGGAGTCAAGGATGTTTGAAGAAGAATAATGCAAATTTTGTTTACACAACTAGTTATGGATAATGTCGATTTTATTAGTGTTAGGTGTTAGCATTGCAAACAATATCCTTTTGACATGATGTAAGATACCACTTTTGACTTATTTTGGTCACAATTTTTATCATTCAAAAAGATTTTCCTAAAGAATCTTGATCACTTTTGCACAGCAACTAGGATGCATTTGTTGGTTGGAATTTTGTCATCTTTCCCAATACAATTCAAGACTATTAAAAATTGCTTCATGTGCAAATATATTTGTGAGATAAGTCTCAAGATTTTGTGAATGTTCAAAAATGGTCGTATGCACAAAAGTTACTTCATCCAAGGTGCCTACCATATGCTAGTTTTAAATCTCTATTTTTAGAACCGCAAAATAATGCATATTCATAATATGATATCATATATTGTACATATTCTCCTAATATGTCAATTAATATTGATATATTTATACCTAGGACTAGAATATGTTTAATATTAAATTACTCATAAAAAACATATTTTGGAACAATTCTAACTACCTTTACCCATTTAACCAAGTAGGGGCATTGTGATGTAACAAGCAATCAAAACATTGAGATTCTCAAGAGAAAAAAGGGACCATGAGGGATGGCTAATTGGTGGACCGAAAACATTTTTTTCATTGAGATCCATTTTCTCTAACTAGGGGGGATGAAGACCATGGTAGGCTCATTTTCTGTTCTTACTACCTACCTATTAACAACCCATTAGCCCTAATCCTACATATCGGGTAACCATCTACATGCATCTACTGACTTAGTAACCACCTATTGTTCATCCGACCTAGCTCTCCCACTTTTGGTACATCCAATTGCCTTATAGAAACCATGGATGATGAAAAATGTGCTCTCCCACTTTTGGTACATTCAATTGCCTTTTTA
>Ga0116229_10006399_pt1 | contig 18941 bp, 13 predicted proteins | sample S1TSphgellanicum_3_FD_87313 | JGI IMG/M metagenome (GOLD analysis project Ga0116229, IMG submission 87313) | Host-associated microbial communities from peat moss isolated from Minnesota, USA - S1T2_Fc - Sphagnum magellanicum MG | ecosystem: Host-associated > Plants > Peat moss > Unclassified... | reverse complement strand
GGATCCAAGAAACCTTTGATGGTGCTCTGTCTGATTCTATGTGTGTAGAAGATTCTCAGAGTCTAAATTGCCAGGTTGCTCCTTTCTGTTATTAAATTTCAGGGACTTACAGGCCTTCTGATCCATTCGGCAATTGTGGCTTGGAAGCAAGCACATCATGGAGAACAACCAACTGATGTGCATCATCAAACTCTGCCATGGACGGAAGACGGATTGTCTCTCTGATATCAGACAATAACGGCTACAGATCGTCCGTCGGTCCTCACGATCATAGAGAATTACACGATTTTGCGAAAGCTGAGAGCAGAAGGCCCGGATGGATTCCTGAGGGAAGAACCATCTGCTGCGCGGGAGCTCGCGAGGGCGGTTGAGAGGATTCTTTTGCCTCGCTATATTTAGCTATATTTAACTTGCTTGCAGAGACATCAAGTTCACTCCAGGTTCTGGACATGCCGCTTGTTGAAATTGATGATGAGGACATGAGGGTTTTGTTCAACCTGGCTACGCGCTGGCACACTTCGCATCTACGAGTCCATGTATATTTAGCTATATTTAACTTGCTTGCAGAGACAGCAAGTTCACTCCAGGTTCTGGACATGCTGCTTGTTGAAATTGATGATGAGGACATGAGGGTTTTGTTCAACCTGGCTACACGCTGCCACACACTTCGCATCTGCGAGTCCATGAAAATAGACCAAACCTTACCCTTTCTAAAGGCGACTATCCGTCCACGGCTTCAGGGGCGGCTTCATTGTCAGTACCATTGTCGGTACCATTGTTCCTTTACTATATGTAATGTGTCACATCACAGGAACAGTCTTGATTGACGACTTACTCAACAAAATGGCGAGATGCTAAATACCCCGCCCCCACCTTCTCCCCCCATCAAGCACTGTCTGGCGCCCTTTCTGGGCCTGACAGTGCAGTCCTGCGGAGGAGAACCGTGTGGTTCTGCCGCAGGGTTTGACTTTTTGACTGTAGAAGTTATTCAAATAAAGAAAAGGCATTTTCTCAGTGTCTGTAGACCATTGGAATCTATGCCCATGGTCTGTGGCATGTTCTATACCTGGAAGATTTGGGTTTTGAATCCGGTGAGCTGCTGCAATACATGAAATTGTTCTTAAAGTTAGTAGAACATTGCTAAGTTGTTTTGCAGAATTAAAAAAATGTAGAACCATGCTGCGTGGTTTTATGCAGAACCATGCAGGGCCAAAAAACACGTGACAAGAAAAACAGGCGCTGGACAGCGCTCGAGGGGGGTGGGGGGCGGGGTATTTAGCGTCTCGCAACCAAATGGGCAGCAGCTTGACCAGTCCAAAATATATTGACAAACTTGAAAGCTGAGCACTGACAAATGAAGAGCAGAAATTTGTTAATTACAAAATCAAGTACTTCCCCTGGCTTTTTGCAGATATAAAGGACAATCTTGCGTTACTTTCTGCAAGTATCATGCCTTCAGACTCTACAATGTTGGTATGTTCACAATCAGCGGGTGTACTATTCACCTCTCCTATTAATTAGTGGGTGCATTAAATTTTTCAAGTTTTTCCTTCTAGGTATTTCATGTTGTAGTCATTGGCCAATCACCCAAAACAAAAATGAAAGTCTTAAAACTTTAGGACATCTTAAAATTAGCAAGTGTTTATTTTCTCTCTTTTTCAAAGGCTGAGACTACACAAATCTAAGACTAGAACCAAAGTTGTTCAGTACCATTACCTCAAGAGAACTTGTCAAAAGAGGATAAAGTTCTTCAAAAGACAAATGCAATTTTACCAAAAAAATCCAAAATATGCCATGAGTTAACTACTTCTTCAAATATAGGTTTGCAAAAAATTCAAAAAATTGCATGAGTCAGTTAACTGTCACTTAGAAGAGAGGCTGCCCAATAGAATTGACTCCCTCTCTTCCTCCCCACTCCAAAAAAAAAAACTCAGACCCTTCCTCCCCGCAGACCCTCCTCACCAACGCCAAAACCCATGGGCCTCTTGGGTGCATGCTGCATTGCCTCATTGGCTGAGCAGAATTTCTAAACGTAGATCTATTCATCACTATTTTTGACCTATGGTAATGCCCTTTCCTAAAAACACCCTACCCTATTCTGGGGTACTTATTCTGTTTCATATTAATAAGTTGGGGTGCCTCACAAGTCCAACCTTTTCCTTTTTTTGGCAATGAGCCAATTTGACTGGCCCATCACCAAAAGAAAATAGAAACTATGGAGGCTCCCCAAAATAGAAGATTCCATGGAAAGATGGAGTGCCTCCCCCTTTGGCTCACCTATATAGGTGAGAAGGGGAGGACTTTGGGCAAAATATAGGGGATTAAAGCGAGGTGCTATTGGTAACACCCTTGGGGAACACATGGGGAACCTAGGGAACATATTGGGAACTTGAAGGAAACATGTTAGGAACAAAGGAAAAAATAAAATAAAAACCTCCCTCTCTCACATTGGGAACCTTGGGAACTTGAAGGGAATATGTTGAGAACAAAGGAAAAAAGCAGAAAATCCTCCCTCTTCCCCCACCCAGATAAAAATCAAGGAACTTCGAATGTATGCTGAGCCTTCCCATTGGCTACATGAAATATCTATTTCCAAAACTGTCCCGTCACCATTTTTGGCATGGGCTAACACCCCATTATAAACTGGGGGCAGATATTTATTCTGGAATTGGGTTTGTTTAGCTTGTTTTTGCACATTCTTCCTTTAGATAATAATTTCCTCAAATGCAGTCGGTTCATTAGGGAAACATGTCAGTCTTGTTTTTGCATGATCTTGTTACTACGTATTCCCTCAAAAAACACTACAGGCCACTTCACACTAGAGCTGATGGCCCACATACCTTGTAAATAAAAGATTCCTGATTGGAGGAAAGGGCTGTCTCTCTTTACAACAACAAGAGCTGAGGGCTTGAGGACCCACCAAAATCAAAATGGATGAAAATTTTACACGGAATCCTCCATGCCTGCAAAAAGATAATGTTCACTAATCCCTCAGCAATTTTTCTTGGGTTTCTCTGAAATCGCAGGGAGAGCATGAAACCAAAATATTTCATTGGTTGGGCATCTTTTTTTTAAATCAAATTTTTTTTTTTGAAAGAGCTCCTTTTGGCAACTTTGGTCCATATTTTGTTCCTATATTATATAAAGGTGATTTTTCTCATATTGTTTTCTTCTCAAGCTTTTTCACATGTTTGTTGCTTAGTTGGTATTTTGATATATTTTTCTGTTTTCACAATGAAAAAGCTACTCAGAAGATCGAATTTTTTCTCACGCAGAGGAGCCAAGATATGGCTTGGATGTAGTTTTTCAACCTCAACCCCAAGATGGGGCCCTCACCATGGTCCATTCTCACTTTAGCTGCAATTGAGAGCTCATGCCAACTCTAAATTAATTTTTCATAATCCATGTTTTGGCCTTTGGGAGTTCATAGCACTAATTTATGGTCTATGGGCCCTCAGCTCTAGTGCAAAGTGACCCTAAACATGTCAAATCTAATTTCTCCACAGTCTTCTTGTTGCTAACAATATCCTCTAAACAACACCCAGATCATCAAGGAAACATGTCAGTCTAATTTCTCCATAGTCATCTTGTAGCTAACGATTTTCTGCAAACAGCACTCTTCTTCTCAGGGAAACATGACACTCTCTTGTAACTAATAATTTTCTGAAGCGAACCAGAGTTCTAATCATGAGTCCAGTACATAACTTTTGTACTTGTACAGATCTTCTTTGGCAATGAGCATTGGAAGGTGGGGTTGTCCAAATCTTGAATTAGGATCATGTGTCACCTAAAAAGAAGGGGAGGCAATTCAGCCATGACATTCCCTAACATTTTGAATGTAAGTTCACCAAGTTTTATTGAAAGCTTCCAAGGAGCAGAAAGGAGGTTACAACAAATATTATTCCTTATCCAAAGATCCTTCTAGCCAAACAATCTTTACAATTCTAAAATTATGGACCTCCAGGGATCAGACCTCTCTTGATTTGCACTCAAGGAGCCAACTAGTTGTTAATGAGTGTGGCAACTCATCATTCAACAACAAAACTGCACAAATGCTACCCCATCATCATTTTGTAGTTCCATTTAGAAATTGGACAGAGACTAAGAACAAAACAGGTAGTTGTGATAATCTAAACCTCATAGTTTCCTCTTGTTCCAAAATCCCTAGAGCTCCCACTATATCATAAGTATTTGTTTTTTAGAATAAACCACAATACACATTCACACTAAGTTCCTCGAAACCTAACATAGATGACCACCACCACAACCACTCTTGAAATTGCTAGACTCTTTCATCACTTCCCTTGAATTGGTCCCTAAATATAGACTCTAGACCTCCTACTCGCCTCCTAACATTCATGGCACAACAAAAAACATGTGCCAAGTTAAAGAGAAGAAAAACTCCATAGGGGCCTTCAACCCCAACTAATTACTAAGCCAAATCCAAACAAGCTCAACAACTTCACAATTTGAAGAATTGGAACTTTGCTTCTTCCACCCAAAAAATGCCTCCTTTCTTCCTCCTCAGCCAACTTCATATAGGTATTCTTGGTCCACATCCTTCCATTCCCTTGAAACAACCGTACTAATCATCTCCAAAAATTGTGACTCACACTCACCATAAAGATTGTTAATCAAGCAGCAAGGATTATGCTCCATCACCGAAACTAGCTCACCAAAGCTACTCCATTGAATAACAACATTAAACACAATAACCTACAAAACAACAAAACAAAACTAAAAGCAAAAAAAAAAAAAACAAGAAATTGGACTTTCAGTGTCCTTGGAACATAATTGTTTTGTAATTTGGCATCATCTGCCACCCATTTGACTTAATTTTCCCACTTTCATTCATGTTCATCCACAAAATATGTTTGACATTGTTTTAAATCACACCTATAATTAGTAGATCCCCATCCTTGTGTGGACTAGTAAATCTAGAATAGGCACCCACGATAACTTGGGTGATTATATATTACAAAAACACATTGAAGGCTCGTGAGTCTCTTAGGAAACATTTGTTAAAATTGAAGGCTCATGAATACATCCAGTTAGATTCAAACCGACAATGATGAACTCTCACAATTGGTTTGGTAGTTGTCATGCTAAATGTATTTGGAATTATCATGATTGTGATCTGCAATTATGTGTAAGGTATAATTTAGAATGCTTGAACAAACACAAAAAAGAATGTAACTAGCCTCTTAATTCAACCTCTTTTAAGTGATGACTTTGGAAAGTCTTCTGGAATTGAAAGGAATGGAGTTATTCACATCATGGTTATTTTTTAAGAATTTATTTTTGTAGCTAATTAAAAGTGGCAATCATCCCTAGAAGAAGAATTAGTCAAATATGGCTATAAATCAGAAATAAAGTCCAAATCTTTAATCATCCCTCTATATGTTTGGCTACATAATGAAAATCATGTATATGAATGTTAATTAATATTTTTATTTTTTATTTTTTATTTTTTTAATCTATAATTACCATTTTATTTTTGAAGTATATTAATTAGTTACTAGTTATATTATCAACTAGTTAATATTTGAATTAGTTTACTAGCTAGTTAGTTTGTATTTGAATTTGAATTAGTTTACAAGACATATGATTGTTATGTCATTGTTGTTGTTAGGTTATTAGTATTCATCACTAGTAGAACCTAAACATTACAATTGTTTTTCTAATATTATTTTATTCATTCAATGAAACACATTAATTGAATGTATAGAGAATTTAATATGTTAAAATTTCACACTAACATTTGGCAAGCATCCATAGGTCCAATTTTTTAGATTTTGTTGTTAAGACCACAATTTGATATGTAATGTTTTACAAAAGATTTGTATCTCAAAGACCATTCTTATTCATTGTAGTTTAATAGGACAAATTTCTATGTCTACATATACTTACATCATAAATAAACTTCTTTTCTTGAACTTTTGCATGTAAGTTGCAAATCTAAGCCTTTCATGTGTGGACAATGCCTTTGAATTGTTCAATTTTTTAGGTTTTGGTAGTAAGTTGTTCCTTGAATTGAGTTTGGTATCGAATAGCTTCTAATTTATCCAATATCAAGTAACTAGCTCCTTTATCAAACTCTTAATGAGACCATTGAATTGAGTTGCAATTATTGTGAAAAGATTTGAAATCTTACTAATTAGTTGCACTTGCTCTTCATGTGTTTAATCGAAAATTGGTGATTCAATACACAAACTAAGTGTTGTAAAAGAGCCATCTCCTCTTCTAATATTGAACACTCGTGAGATTTGTGATTGTGGTTGTACAATAATGGTCAATATTGATACTTGCTATAGAATAGTATCAAGAGTTGGAGCTAGTGGATCTTGATTTTTGTCTTTTATGATCTATGGACAACTATAAACACATTGTTGCAACTGTTCTTTTGATTATTCTTCCTCATCTTCAAATTAGGAGTTGAACATTGATTGCTTATGTACTCATCTAATTGTTGGTGAATTCAATTGACTATGTGCTCCTTGTCAAGATTAAAATCTTATATAATAAATACTTGTACTAAGTAGTAACATTATGCCTAATGTACTTTTGAAAGCATTAATCAAATCTATACACAAATTTCAGTTGTAGTTGGTTTAATGTTACATCCACTAAAAACCACTTGTGCAACAATATGTTTAGAACTAATTCAACATAAAAGGTACTTAATTTTTTGGTCCTAGACACAAGGCCTTTGGAAACCTTCTATTTATGCAATGCCCACCAATCATGGATGTTATTTGTTGAGTAAGGGAGCATAAGCATGAACAAATAAGAATGTTTTGTAGAATATTAAAAGGAATTTTTTTGACACGTTCAATTGACATGGATTGCATATTCATTGACATGTCCCAAGATGTCGCCACATCAAAAGAATATTCAAATATTCCCTAACATGTAAACCACATCACAATGTACATGTGGACTATTTGCATAATCAAAAAATAATCATGTTTTAAAAAGAGCTTCAATGAGATGGGAACAACACAATAGATAAGAATTCATTCTTCCAACAAAATGCCTTAAATAACATTAAACATATTTGCTTTGACAAAATTATTGTGAAGACAAACTTTAATACACATTTGAAAAATAAATTTAAATGACATAGAGCGATCATTACAAAAGATTGAAAAATGTCGTCAAATGGAAGACCTTATTTTGAACAAAGTGTAACATGATTGTAATCAAAAAATATAATGTTGAAAACTTGTTATGACAAAATCTTTTTCCAATCCCAATTAATGGGGAAAAACTTTCACACATATGACATTGTTGGAGGATTATTTGGACTAACAACAAGATGTAATTTAATGGGTGTAGGGGACCTTGTAAAAGAAGCGAGCTATGAACAACACCATTTAAAAAAATTGTGTCATTTTTAATATATGAGATTTTATTAAAACATCAAATTGTTACATAAACTTCTTGGAAGTGACATTATTCGAATGTTTTTTGTCCACAACAAATCCATCAAGATCAATAAATCCACTATAATGTTATGGAGAAAAAATGAGAAACAATTTGAACACATCTAATTCTAGATTCAATAAATCCACCATAAAATAAAGCTAGTAAAGATAGATATATTATTTGAACACATTGACTATTTAAGAACCAAATGGAATAATAATGGGTGGAGTTCATTTAGCTTATTTAATTTCATTAATTATGAAACGATTAAAAGAGGTTATAAAAGCATGTAATATAGAAACATCAATCCTTTCTTATGAATGTATTAGATATGTAAGGAGAAAATATCTTTTAATTGACCTAACTTTAATAATTCTAAAACTATCGATGGAGGTTTAAATGTTTTGAACAAAGGTGCATAATGTAACAATGTATGATAGATTAAATCATTTTATTATCAGCATCCATCTAGGTAAACAAAGTTATCACAACCCCCAATAAGGAAAAAAAAAGTTCCACTATTTCATTACTGATTAGGTTAGTATCATTTGCATGTATAAGTAATGTTTTGCATCAACAATGTGCAACCTATATAGTTTACAATTTTAGCTCTTCAAAGTAGGCATCATGAAAGCATTACAACCATGTCCATAGAAAGTGAACATAAATCAAAATGAGTTGGTGAAGGTAGATGAAAAATATAAATTAGAAGTTGGATAATATTGGGCTTCAAACAATGGGTTGTAGGAGTAAAAAAATTATGCAATCATCATTCATATATTAGAGTTATCCCTAAAGTAACCATGTTTTCACCTTGTCTTTGGGCCTCCTTTCACCCCCTGTCCCTCTTTTCAGTGGTATCCACAAAGTAAGGACATTTTATTCTCAATGGGCACATTCAAAATTAGGGTATCCAAAAGGATGGTCTATTAGAAAAATGATTGCAAAGGACTATTTTGGATTTTTATTACATTCATTATCTCATGATTATAATGGATTTGTATATGATTATAACTAGAATAATATCATGTTAATCTAATAAAAAATCTAATAATAGATTAGATATAATATTGATGTCCTTTTGAGTCCTTTTAAACAATTTGAATCCTTGTCTTATTTGTAATTTTCATCTTAAAGGAATCAAAAGGAATGTATTCAACAATGAAATTCACTTCAATTTTCTTTCATGGATAAATAATGATTACATCTATGTTTGGTAATGTTCATATAATGCATTTGCTTAAATAATGTAAAATATAATTTTTTTGAAAGCTACAGAATCCATTTTGAAAAGGCCTACAAGCAAAATGATTTTTTTTTCCCATTTGGTTGATTTTTTCTATTCACTAGGCTTAGAATTTGAAGCCCCAAGTGCCAACAAAATGTGCAATAAATTTTCATGCAAGGAAACATGTTAAATTGTATAAAAAACTTATGTATTCATTTTCTACATTTATAATTTATTAACAAAATATTTATGCATAATTACATACACATGTGGAAAACCACCACCACCATGAAAACTATCAAAATTTGAATTATCCAGTATCTCTCACTTAAATCTATTCCATTTATATTTGTATTTGGAAGATAACAAAAAAAAAATCCTTGAATCCTGTGGCAAAAAAATGGTACCCTAATTGTGAATATGCCCTAGTATGAAATGCTACAATTCAGTGTGAAATGCTGAAATTCAGCATTTAATGCACAAGATTTGAGACTAATTATAGTGGTTGTACATGTAATACTAATGAAAAAATATGTAACAGCAATGGAGGCACTCATGAAAAAAGAAAGATAGGATGAAATTCAATTTACCACCAAAATTGATGGTTCACCCCCCGTTGAATGCTAATGTAATTTTTTATAGGTTTTTTAAAAAATCTCAACCTATATGTATGGCCTAGCTTCAAGGATGATGCTTCTTGTCTTGTTTTGTTCTAAAACTAACCTTGCCATGCCATTAGATAAATTTTCCAAGACCAATCTATTGAAACAAACATTCTTGGAAATCTTTTTTATTCATTGATCTTCATCTATTTCTTAATGTTTATTGCAATTAGTTGTTTCAAATAATTAGACTCAAAACATGCTCAAATAACTTACACAAATCTTTTTAAGCATTCAAATGCAATGGACTCACTTGATCTACAATACTCATCAATATAATATGTTGCCACACCATATTCTAACATTATGATTACAACTATGCATTTTTGGATGCTTGAGAGTAAAGCCTAGTAGCATCTCTCTTTTGTACAAAATAAGAATCATGCACAACTACAACTTCCATAATTTTGAGAACCAATTATTTATGCATTTGAAAATGACATTTGAAAAATTGTCATTGTCAACATGCTACAATGCAAAGTAATCACAAAAAGCTCAAAAGTGGCCTACCTTCCGACCTTTTTCCACATTGAATGAGCACCTAAGTTTGCTATCATTGTGACTCTTTTGTGCTTCATCCACATTTTCACCTAGTTGTTTAGCCAAGATAACAAAAATGATTTGATCATCACCATCATCTTGCCACTTTTATTGCAATTGGGCATTGAGGTTATTTTACACTTACTTCTAATGATCCCTAAGTTCAAGGAACCAAAAACATAGAGCTACAAGTTCAGACATTGGAGTTGAACTTAGAAAAACATGGCTATGGTGGATGGACTTGGGATGGACATGCAAGAAACCCAAGTTGCAATGCCCCCACAAGAAATGTTAAACAATTGGCATTGTGTGACATTTGGCACTCATGTGGCATGGTATATAAGAAAATGTTGGGCTTAATTTTGCATGCATGGTGGGGTATAAGAATGGGTCACATAATTTTTTACACCAAGGGCACATGGGTCTACAAATTGCCATTACCAAGCCATTTCCAACTTTGCCAATGGAGATGCTCTAAGAGTAGCTTGACCTATTTGGGCTTCTAAATGTATTTATCACATCCAACATAGTGTGTTGAATGTTCCCCAATCCTCACCCATAAGCATTAAAAAATGAGACAAAATGAGGTGGGAAATTATTTAAATGCAAATATCTAGGCCAATAGTTAATCGATCAATAGTAGTCATTTTCACATTCAATGTCTTTTGCAAACCATCATGAGTGTTAATAGCCTTCCCCATAATCAAACTTAATATACTTAATCCAAAATATGTTGTGCAAGCCAATTTCTTGCTAATGGTGGAGTTGCTTTAAAACATGTTTAAATTCAAAGGACTATGTGAGTTCTTAGGGTGTGGTAACACCATGGGCCAAGGGCCTTGCACAACATAAAACATGATTCATTTTTTGTTTTTAAAAAAAAAATTGTACCATGGTACTAGATGGGTACCTACCAAGTATCATAGTAAAAAATGTAACATTTCAAAAAGCAAAATGTCCACAAAGAAAAAAAACATTAAATCTTTTTGTTTGCTAGCAATAGAAGTGAAGAAGGTGGCAAGGAGGGCCAAGTTGCATCAATTATGTGTTTTCCAAATGGGTTTTTTTTTGTTTTGGCGGTTGCATTCTCCCCAAAGCAAGGGTTTCTTAAGAGTTCTTCGAATTATGTATGCCACTACCTTATTGTTTGTTGTCTATAACATATTTTTTAATACTTTCCTTCTAAAGGTTTACAAAACCTCCAAGGGTTATGAGGTCTAAGGTTTTTTTTTCATATTTGTGATGTTCCATAATACAGTTTAACCAGATTTGGCTAGAAACAAGATATGAAAATACAAAAGGTTTAAGATTCTTTCACATTTTTGGCTAGGTGTAGAACCCAATAAAGAAATATGACAATATTTCCAAAAGAAATTGTTAAATTTTGGTGACTAGAAAACCAATATATATATAAAGCCATTTTGAGATTTATTTTAGTTAATTCCATGGGCCCTCTAGATACATTATAAAAAATTGTGTGGTCTTCATGTTTTTTTGACCTATTAGTTAATTGGTGGTTAGCCTAATTATCTAGTTATGCATATGTATTAGAAATTTAAGTATTAGTTGTTAGTAAGTTCAATCAGAAGATTAATAAGCCAACTAGTATTAATAGGTTCAAAAAATTGAATTTATATGTAATACATGAACTACTAATCAAGTGTGAAGGAATTTGAAGTGATGGATCCTTTCACACCATTGATATTTATTTTTTATAAAAAAAAGCTTAAAATTTATATGAGTATTTTGTTATGACACCTTCCAATTATATAATTGGAAGATATGTAAAGTACATGGTATGTCAAAAAATAATAGTCTTATTGCATGGTCTTATCATGTTCAATTGCATCCTCTTCACTCCTCACAACTTTAAATACTAAAACTAAATTTTAAAATAAATATAGAGTATCAAATTTTAATGTCAAATATATTATAAGTAAATTTAAGGTGGTTTAAATATGTGCATATTGAAGAATTGGGTAATAAAAAGGTGAAAACTAGGTAGTTAGGTACCTATTTTTAAATTTAATATGCACCATAGTTTTATATATATATATATATATATATATATATATTTTTTTTCCATGATTGTAATCATGGAAATGGGATATGGAGTGGCATAAACACCTAGTGCCACCTTAGTGACTAGTGGCATTTAAGTGATGAGTTTGAATTGGAAACCAATTTTTGGCATAGTGAAAAGTACCCACCCAACAATGCTAAAAAAAACGACTACCTTGCATTGTAAAGTAAAAAGGAAGATCATTCACCCATGACCAATGGGATATGAAAGAAGGAATGCCAACATTGAATTGGAAGGGATTTTGAAACACATCTTTAGATACTATTGATGCTACATCCCATATTTGTCCAACATTCAATGAAGGCACAAGTAGTGAAAATCTTTTATGTGCAAATGGCACAAGTTGCACATCAATTGGTGTCCGTGAAAATAAATACAATACTAACATTGACCATAACAATCATAAATTAAAACTATTATTTTGCTCATTTACCTTTAAATCAACCATTGTTCTATACAAGGATGTTGTATTAGGGGATTAAAACAAAACACCATGGTTGGGGGTAGGTAATCAAGATTGTAAAATTCTTTTTGATTAAGTTATAGTTGGGAAATTCAACTCCTTTGTGAAAAATGTTTGCATGTTTTACATTAAAATCAATGTGCATGATATGAAAAATACATCTTTGACACCATTGAAATCTATCATGAAAAACAATTTTATGTGCCTTAATGTTTTTGTTATGGATTTTCATTCAAGTTGCTATCACATGTTCATGAAATGATAGTGTTCTAGCAAAAAATGGGTGCATGTGTAAAACATACACATTCACAACATTCATTTGGTGTACTATCACAACAAAATTTGCATGATATAAAAAATTATGGTGTAATTTTTTTTTCCAAAATAGACAACATAGAATCTACAAGTATGTTTTTGTCATCAAATCTTAATCAATACAAATTAATAATGCCTAATCTATAATTGGGGTAGATTGAAATCATATTGTTCTTGAACATGTTCAATGAACTTTTGGTTTGGGAAATGGCCTACACCCACCTTCTAAACCACTTTGAAATTGAAATCCCAAATCTCTATTATATCCGAATGTTTGTTGATTCCTTAAAACCACTTGGAAACCTAAATGAACCCAAAATCCCAATGACCATGACTCATGCTTCTCATGATAATTTTTATGTTTTCACTTCTTCATTAGGGCATCCAAAAATCCCCTTTACTTATAGTTTTCCTAGCAAATGTGATATATTAAAAATGCATCCTAGCATTGGCTTTTCACAACATAATTATTAGAACTTCATGGATTTTCATTATCTTTCAACCCTTCCTGTCTTGATTTAAAATCAAAGTATGGTCAAGATGTTAATTCATTAATGTGTAGTATCAAGTTCTTGATGACCTAATTGAGCTTCCACATTAATAAACAACACAATTGTCACAAAGAAATCTCCCTTGTTCTATGACTTATTACACATCACTTCATAGGCAACATACAACCTTATATTTAATGCATGAGTATGTTTAATTAACTTTTTCAAATGCCTTAATTCACTCTTCAACTACATGCCATTTTGCCCACTTCAAGTCAACATTCTTGTATAAATTTTCATCCTCTTTCAACCCTTACCACTTAATTTAAAATTAAGCATGGTCAAGATATTAATTAATTGCTAACACTAGAAAAAAAGAAGGGATTTTGAACTGGTTTTTGTAACTAATTTTTAATTACAAACAACATTTGCAACTTTTTTTCCTTTAGTTGCATTAGACAAGTTGTAAGTGACAATTATAGATGGATGGAAAAGAAAGTCAGCAAAATATTGGTTCATCTGTTGACTAACTATATACATATAACAATGCCTACAATTAATTTGGAATTAAATTATCAAACTTTTTGTTCCTATGGTATGTTGCCACATATCACCAACATAATATATTATCACTATTATTAGTTTATTTATGCAATTATCTTGAATGTGGAAGAGGAGAGGTTGGGATTTGGTTACGTGGATGTACACATCTTTGTTCACATGCTTTAACATTGTGTGGCCTCCAACAACCCACATGTGATAATAGACAACAAATGTGATAATGACATGTGGCATAATGGAAAATTAAATGGAATGCTTTATTCCTATTTTTACTCAATCTAAACCATTCATTTGGACTAGTCACAATGTTGACAAGTGGCATAATATCAATATTATTTTGAATGTTTAAATTCATATTATTATTTGGTCTAAGCAAGTTAATTAGACTAGTCACAATGCTAACATGTGGCATAATATCATAATATCTTAGGAATGTTTTAGGCAAATTATTATTCAAACTAAATCGTTCATTTTGATTGGTCACAATTAATATCAATCTATTAAAATATTTTCGCGGAGCAAATTGGACATGCTTGGGGGAAATTTTTTCCCTAGGGGAGCAAATGTCCTTAGGGAGAAAAGTTCCAATCAACCTACACAACCAAGGAAATAGGGTGATTAATGCAAGTTGAATGTAAATGGTGCAACAAACTTAGTAAGGACAACTCCAAGCATAAGCTTTACATGGCCTGCAACCTTCGGGAGGAGGCACCACTCCCCTCCCTCTAATATACTTTATGACTCTCCATGAAGGCTACATTCAAATGGCATTTTTTTTAGGACTCCCAAGTGGGAGTCCCAAAATTGTGACTTTTGATGTTTTGAAACTTTTGATATTTTCCTCAAATTAAGTTTTTTTTGGAACATGGAAAAATATATATCTTATAGCGCTCAAAAAGACCTTTCTAATGGTGTATAACATGCCCCAATCAAAGATCATTTGACCCTTATTCTAAAGGGATTTATGGTCGAAAGTCAAATTCCCAATTTAATCATGGCCTTTCTTTTGATCATAATTCATGAATTTCAAGTCTAAATGAACAATATAAGGGCACTTTAAGCATCTACACTTCAAGACTTTCCCAATGGTATCTTGGGGGCCCAATTTAGCATTTGTAACCAAGGTTTTAAACATTCAAGATTCCTACATGAGTGTAACTATCGCAACCCTACTTTGAGGGAGTGTGAGGATGAAACTCACACTTCCAAAATTGGGACTTGGAAATCCTCAGGGACTCCCGAAACTTCAGAGTTCGATTGCAGAGGTCAAAACACCTCGCATTGGGGTATTCTTTATATCATTGGAAAGCTATCAAAGTTTAGATGTCGAAAATGGGTTCGCATGGGCCATTTGGACATCTGCAACATAAGTTATGGTAAAAAGAAGGGCCGAAAATCAAATTGGTAGTTTGACTCCTAACCACTAAAAGTTGGGAATTGACCCGACCTCGATGTGTGCAAGGGGAGTGTGATACACCGTTGGAAAGCTCTTGACGAAAGCTAAAAGTTTTCTTGAAATCTCATCCCAATTAGAGGTTTGAGCAAAGAGTTATGACCTCACAAAGTCCCAGGAGTCCAAATCGGGACAGTTTCGGGACTCCTCCTTGGGAGTCCCAGGACAAAAAGCCATTCGGATGTGGGTGCCGCGGAGAAGCACATAGTATACTATATGGGGGAAAGTGGTGGCTTCCCCCGAGTTCAAGCCGTGGTGAGTCATGTGAGTCCAGAATTGCCCGTGGCTTATCCTAGCACCAAGGGTGCTCAAGAAAGTGACCTAACCAACTTGTTGGTTGATTTGATGTAGGTTCGAGTAAGTAAAGCTTGTTACTCTTCCTAGTCCCATCCCGAAGCTTCAGCACGCCCCTCTACCCCTTCTAATGTTGAGACTTAGGAACGTGCTTTGAGTTCCTCACAATTCCGCTGTTAAATAAGTTAAACCCAACTTGGGTCTAACTAAGAACTTGGGAGCGCTTCAGTAACTCCCAAAGTGGGAGTGCATTTGGAGTCATAGGGCTCCATCTCATACATTTTCCCTCATTTGTGACAATGTGTTTCACACCCAAAAACACTCTCTTGGCCTCATGGGCATTTGCACTCCACACTTAGACACAAACCCAATGTTAAGGTTACAACAATATTGCACTAATGTGTTTCAATTATTGACAAACTACATAATTTGATGTTGTGCCTTGGATAATGATGCACAACCCCCATTAATAGCTCTAAATACAAGGAAGATGTTTTTCTTTGCCATCTTCTCAAACATGACCACAATTTAGTATGAAAAATTAACTAGAAAATAAACAACAAAAAACACTATATGTATAAATAAAAAGATAGTGAATTCCACAAACCATTGCAGGATGTGTTTTCTGCTACCTTTTACTTTCCCTTTTTCAAGCGCAACGTCCTTATATACCATTTCCATCTATGACTCCAATGTTGCAACCTCCCCTTGTGCAATTGAGCATGACTCATCAACCATTTATGTATTTTTATACAAACTCATCTAACACAATGACTAGCATGTCATATTTTTCCACAATTTGCAAATGCGTGCAACCATAATTATAAGGACCTTCTCATCAAATTGTTCTTCACATGCTTGCTACAAATCCTTCTCCATTTTAGCAAGCCTATGTATGGGTGATTCCAAAGTTCACCCCAATTAGTGCGACATATATGATGCCTCATCATATAATACATAATTTGGACAAAATAATTCGAAAATTATATTTATGTTGTTGTTTTTAGTCTAAATGATTTTTTTTACCACCAAGACCACATCTTCAACTTGCTAATAATATGTTAACAAGGTTGTTGTTACTATTCACCTTTAGAGAATTAACATTAAAGATCTTCTGCTTTTGGAGTTGAGCTTCCAAATGGCACTCTTTTTGTTCAATAATAACAATTGTTGCCTTCTTTGTCTCTTATCACCCATAAATTAGATCTTAGCAAAAATTGAAATCATCATTTCCTACAGATATTTAACAACTCCATGCCCCTCATGTTAGGATAGTCCACACAAAGCACAATATGTTCACCCAAATGGAATAATTTCATATATGTGTAGCTAATTTGTGCAATGTAACTCAACTATTGAGAAAGGTAGTTTCAAAGGGTTGAACAATAACTACTATAATAACTATTTTATGACTCAATATAGACCACTTTTCTTCACACCACATTCTTTGTAACAACAGCCAGTTGTTATGTTAGATCTTTTATGTTGTTTTGCTATTGTACAATCATGGCAACAAACTCTTCCACCTCTTTTGTTGTAACACAAAGCTCTATTCACATTTCCTTAATTTGTTTGACATATTTATGAATCATTAATGCCCACTCCTCATTTAACTCATTTGTAGCAATGCGGGATGATGTTGCAATCTCTGCCCCACAACACCAATTGGGAGCCTTTTCCCATGTCTACCCTATTTTACACAATGTCCAATCAACCAATTCCCTATGGTTGTGAGTGAGGAACTTGGATGCATTAAAATAGGGAGAAGACAACAAATCGAGGTGAACTTGCCAAACTATTATTTTTCAATGGTGTGACTATGTGTCTATGGTTGATGATGAAGCTCCTTATTGGAAACAAGTTGAAAACAAGCAAGAAATGGAACGCTCAAGGTTCATGAAATAGAACAATTGTATTAACTAACAAGAACAATACAAAGGTTGTATGCTTTCAATTGATGTAATCACAAAACTATGGCTTGCAACAACTAACAAAGCTTGAAGGTTCTATGTGCACTCAAAAACCATGAAAGGAAGGAATGAAAGACAACTCAAAACCACTGCGAACAAAGTGATGTTGGACATCAATGTGCTTTGTTCGAACATGTTGCGTGGGATTCTTCGTCAATGATATTGCACCTTGGTTATCACATCGAATCACCATTGCCTTCTTCTCTTTCATGTACCTTAATTCTTTCATGAGTTTTGTCATCCATATGGTTTCCTTGGTAGCTTGTGTACTTGCCATGTATTCGGCCTCCATTGTTGACAAGGCGATTGTGGGTTGTCGTTTGCTACTCCACGAAGTGGCTCCACCTCCCATCATGAATACAAACCTTGTGGTGGATCTCCTATCCTCAAGGTCACCGGCCCAATCCGCATCACAATATCCGACCACATCTTGGGGTGATAATCCTCCGAAGCGTAATTTGAATTGCAATGTGCCTTGCAAGTATCGAAAAATGTGCTTCACCGCAATCCAATGTTCTAGGCTTGGATTGGCCATGTGTTGATTCACCACGCTTATTGGGTATGCCAAATCGGGTCGAGTACACAACATGGCATACATCAAGGATCCCACAACTTGTTGATAAAGAACCTTCACCATTTCGTCATCCTTGTTCACATTCTTTTTCAACTTCGTCTTGAGATCAAGTGGCACTCCGATGGCTTTGTAATCTTCCATGTGAAAGCGTTTGAGAATCTCCTTGAGATACCCAATTTGGTTCATGTAAAGAAGACATTGTGCACGGTCCCTTTCCACTTCCATGCCAAGGAAAAAATGTAAATCACCAAGATCTTTCATTTCGAACTTTCGATAAAGTTCTTCCTTCACTTGCAAAAGCTTGTCCTTATTATTGCACACCAAGATGAGATCATTGACGTAGATGACGATGAAAAATTTCACATCCTCAATTTGCGCAACATACACAGAAAAGTCCGCATCACTTCTAGTAAACTCGATGCTTTTCAAGAAAGTGTCTAGATTTTGGTTCCAAGCCCTTGGAGATTCTTTCAAGCCATATAATGATTTGTGAAGCTTACACACAAGATGTTCGCCTTCATGTGTGAATCCTTCGGGTTGCTCCATGTAGATCTCTTCTTCAAGGTCACCATTGAGAAATGCGGTTTCGACATCCATTTGATGAATTTCCATGTCTTCAATGGCTGCTAATGCAAGGATACAACAAATTGACACAAACTTTGCAATGGGTGCAAAAGTTTCATTGTAATCGACTCCAAATGTTTGGGTGAAACCTCTTGCCACAAGTCTCGCCTTGTACCGTTCGACTTCACCATGGACCCCATGTTTGATTTTGAACACCCATTTGCAAGAAATGGGTTTTCTACCCTTGGGGAGTGGCACCAAGGACCAAGTGTTGTTGACAAGAAGAGAGTCGTATTCTTCTTGCATGGCAATCTC
>Ga0116229_10006398_pt1 | contig 18942 bp, 13 predicted proteins | sample S1TSphgellanicum_3_FD_87313 | JGI IMG/M metagenome (GOLD analysis project Ga0116229, IMG submission 87313) | Host-associated microbial communities from peat moss isolated from Minnesota, USA - S1T2_Fc - Sphagnum magellanicum MG | ecosystem: Host-associated > Plants > Peat moss > Unclassified... | reverse complement strand
TTCATTACTACAATCAATTTTTGTAATTAAATAATAGGTATTTATTGGCATATAATATGGAAACACATGTCTAAACATAGTAAAACCATGTGGACAAGCTAGTTAATACTTATTAGCTTAGCTTATAGACCTTGCCTCGGTTATATTACTAAATAACCTAAGATAGCCTAAAAAACTAATCTATCTAAGGCTAGGTGGCTTAAAATCTTAGCCTAGGTAGGTCAATAGGCTTAAGGAAGCATGTAGGTAGGTATGTAGGATCCTATCTAGTTTGTGGGATACAAGGCTTTTTATTAGTTCATATAAGTCTTACTTACATTTTGAATATTTTTCATTCATATACTATGTGTAACTCTTTTATCTACCTATATAGTTTACAAAGTTGAACTTGTTGACAAAGGATATGGGATAAATTTTGTGAAACAAAACCATGACAACATTATCCCAAATCATCTTTTGTCTCAATTTAAACCATTATTATCTTTTCATACTTCGTCCAAGGTTTTTAAAAAAAACTTCATTCCTAAATTTTTTTCAAATTGTACACATTTATAAATTTCTTAAATGCCAAATATCAAATAACTTGATTGAAATTGCATTTGAATCTTGTTATTTAATACATTTTGAACGACAATAAAGTCTAAGAAAAAAAGTTCTTTTTCATAACAATTTCCAAAGAGTATTATTTATAATCAACATTTTAATTTTTTGGAAAATATTTCAATGCTTAACATAACATTAAATGCAAGACTATATTTCCCCACATATTTAACACATATTTCATCAATAAGAAGTGTATAAAAGTTGTATTATATTTACATATAATTATTTAATTGAAGATTATTTCCACAAAATTTTATAAATAATGATATTTATAATCAACATTCAATGTTTTTGGAAAAATATTTATTCTAATAATAACATATAACTAAATTTCATATGTCCCCACATGTTTAACATATATTTAATGATTAAAAAATTGTACAAAAATTATATATTATTTAATTATTTAATTTACCTCACTTAATTTAAATTCATAATATGCAATATATTCGACCTAGTTTTATTTTGAACAACATATATTAACATTATATAAAGTATTTACTTTAAAAAATTCCATAATTATTGAATTTTTATGCATTTAATATTTTAATATCATTATTTTTTTGAAAATTTATGACTATTAAAGTTTTAATCTTAAGGGAATTTCCATGGTATAATTTATTAAATGAGATTTAATATAAATTATAACATTTTTTCTCAATTATATGACCAATTTTTTAAATTCATTAATAAACATAAGATATTTTCAAATTTAAGGTTATACTTCAATATTAATGTATTAATGATTTCTTCTTCCCCTATCTTGCTATGTTTTGGGGAATAACTAAAAGTTCCATTTTTCATAGCCACAATTTTAATTGTAATTTTAATGTTTTTTCTCATTTTGATGGTCAAAATTTATCAATTAAGTCAAAAGGAAAAATCAAATAGGTTTTTTCACCTTCAAATTTACTATAATCATGTTTATATATTACTATGGTCATGTACTCATAAAAATTATTACAAATGATTAATTTGGCAAATTATACTACATATTTTACTACATGACTAGAAGTGGGCATTAGTCATAAATCTCTTAGTCATCCATGTACCATGTTTTGGTGTAATGTTATGCAACCAAGCACCTACTAATTAAACACTTAAGTCAAAATCATGATATTACCACAAAGTCAAGGAAGTTTGATCACCCATTTACATGACATGAAAGTTCAAGGTGTTTAGACCATGCATCCATGAATGCATGTGTTTTGAGCAACCCCTTCATTAGGCTCTATCACAATGAACAAAGGTGATTCATCAAGCAAAAATAAGACATGAACCATATACAAAAATTATTCATTATGGATTTTATAGGTGCCAAAAAGTATGTTGGTTAAGTTGGTTTCTTCAAACTTGTCCACTTTCCTTGGCATTTTTCCCTGGAGTGTGGGGTTCATCCCCACCCCCCCCAAATGTAATGGTGAAGGTGGAAAAATGTGAAGATTTTGGAAGATTGATTTGAGGGAGTAGGGTCACTTATGTGAAGACCTTTAAGTGTGTTAAATGTATTCAAAATTGTTAAAATGTTTAGAAAAAGATAGAACTAGGTTGTCAAAATTGACATGATGTGCCATTTTTGCATTTGTCTTCATGTTGATGTTAGTCCAAACATGTTAATTTTTGCATTAGTCCCAACATATAGGCCAACATTGTGATATGTGCATATTCTATCCTATAATTGTTCTCTCCCTATTTAGAGCAATACAAAGTTCACATCAATCATTCATTTCAACACTTAATATTTGTAATTTCAATTGTTCAAAACAATTTTAGTAGATTATTTTTACATAGTTTCCTACTTACAACTACTATTCATTTTCCTTAATTCTATTTTTTTCTTAAAATAGAATCTATGATCATAATATAATTAGATATTAGAATCAAAACATAATAGTTATAGAATACAATCCATGTTTCTTCATCAAATTCATAGTATTCTCTTTACTCAAAATTGAACATATTAAAATTCTATAATTTTAAAAGTAGAAATTAGAATTGAAAGCATGAAAAATCTATGGTTTCCAATCCCAATAAAACTCTAAACTCCTATTGAATCTATGTTCTAAGTACAACAACTTTGCAAATCTAACTATGTGTGTAAAAAAAATAATCCCCCAACTCCAACAAATTCTAGAACTACATCCTAAGTTATTTTCCTTCCAAAAGTAATTCAAAATCAAATGATTGACGATCTTAATCCTATCTAGCTCATCAATTGCCTTGTTACATGCTTGCCCTTCATTAATTAATCATTGCTTTGTTGAATCTATTCCATTCACTAGGTAATAGACAACCTTTGTCAATTTTGAAAAAGAGACTACCATGATGATTTCAACTTATCATGCATAAGTTGTACCTAGACCCAAATGATGGATGTCAAGATTTTTTTTGCCAAGTGGCAAATGCATATTGGGATAAGGTGCAAGAGCAATTCCACTTCAAAACACATTTGGACAACAAGTGGTTCAACTTGCAAGGGAAGCTTGTTGTACGAATGAACACATTTTTAATTAATTACAAAACTTTACCCAACCTAGTGGATGGTATGAACTTTGCCTAGTGGCCACCAAATTTAAGAAATGTAACCTTACATTCAAGTAAAAACAACAAATTGAATATTACATCCATGTATACATTTTGTCTCAAAAGAATTCATAACAATTTTTTTATGCAACATTTTCAATCATTGTTTTCAATACATTAAAAGACATGAAGCCGATCCAACAAGACCAACATTGTCAATGGATCCATTCGTCTTGCTCATAGTGTAACAAATATAATATGTTAGTTTCAAAATGAATATATTAATATGACGAAAAGAGTATTTTGCTTGGTGCCCACCAAGTGAAAATTATAGGTTATTCATTATCAAATTTGCAAGTCAATGCTCCTATTCATGATAAACAAAAATTCTATTTACTAAATTAAAAGAACCAAGTGCAATGCCAATTCAAGAATTGCAATAATGTCTATGGATCCAAAGTTGTTGCTCATATTATAATAAAATCATTAATTATATTTGGTAGCTCTATGCCATGAAAGAAAAAAGTGGACACATAATGGCCACTAGGGATTAGGGTTAAGGTCCCAAAATTTTTTTATCAATAGCCAGTATCCAAGAATGTACACACACAAATTTTTGCAATAAACAAATTCCTTAATGCCATGTTATGTTAAGAAAAAAAAAAGTAGACACCCAAATGGCCATCAAGGATGTAACAAAAAAATCATTGACCATGACAATTTAAGAATATACACATATATTTTTTTCTAATCAAAACATTGCTTAAAATTATGTCACATCAAACACAAAAGAACCCAAAAATTAAAAAACTCTTACTAAATTTGGAGTCAATGCCATGAAAAGGAAAAAATAGACACCTAATAGCCACTAGGAATTAGGGTTCAAGTGCAACAACAAAGATCATTGATCATGACTATTAGGAACATTGTACATGAAATTATTTGTGATGAAAAAATTAAATAAATAAAACACCAAGTGTCAAATATGAAAACACAACAATAGTTCTCTAACTAATGACAAAGAGAAACTTTAAAAAAACCACCAAGACAATTCAAAATTTATATATTATTGCACTACTACATGATACATATAATAATAATAATAATAATAATAATAATGTATTGATAATGAAGTCAATAACCACAAAAAGAAATTCAGTTTTTTGAGTTTCAAAGAAAGGCAACCATACCTATCCAACAATGGCTACACACTCACATCTATGAATCTAAAAATGGTGTTCATAGTGAAACATTTTTTAATAGGTTAAAATTTTATATATCATTTGTCCTTGTGGCCACTAGGTGCAACAAAATAGACTATTGGTTTGAAAAACAAAGAATGAAAGGTCCAAATTTTTGCCTCACCTACAAACACAATTATCAAACATTCACACATTTAAAGGCACCAATGCTAGAAATGAATAAAAATCAATAAATTGTTACTCATTATGAATACTCAAAAGAATTATGAATAATTTGGTTTATAACTAAATCCATTAAATAACACAAAACAAAATATTCATAAAAATTAACATAAGAACACAAGTGCAATCATGATTTAAATGAAAAAAAACACATCAAGAAAGAACAAATCTTTTATTAACGTCACCAAAATACTTCACAAATTATTGGATGCATTAGTAGTTCAAGATTCACTTTTGCTTGAAAAGAATATCTATCAGGAATAATAATTTGACTTTTGTTTGTCATATTGTTTTGCAAAAGAAAAGAGAAAAAAACATTTAAAATCTTGAGCCACTGTTTTGGATCTACCGAATTGCATTTCCACTTGTCATTTTAACAATCTTTGTATAAACATCATTCATCTGAATTTAACCCTTTCTTCATTGGAACCCACCATTGAACATTCACCATTTTGAAAAATTCATTTTGATAATCCTTCACAACATCACTATGTGTTCCTCCCATCCAAATAGGGACAAGGAGAAGATAATGAAGCCTCATTAGAACAAAATCTTTATTGTTGAGATCTCTAAATGGGGTGTATGCAAGAATTGGCTTCAAGTTCTTGGGTCCACAATAAAGACAAATTACTAGAAGGAAAACCCCATTTTTTGAGTTGTTTTAATTGACTAAATTTTTTTTTGTGACTATTTTTAATAAACAAGTCAAAAAATGGGGTTTTTCTACTAGTGAAATGACCAAGTCTTATGAATCAACAATCGGCTTTATGGACAGCAATTCAATTTTTGCATAATACAACTTCCAATTGTTGGAAGGCCAAAAGCCTTCCAAAAGAGTGGACCTTTGAGTAGGCAAGGGTTTTGATAAATGCAACAAAACATCCTCCCAATAGTCCACATATAGACTCATCTTCATCACATAAGTTGTGTTTTGTTCAATGTTTTGGTTCTAGAATTCCATGTATTTGGATAATCGAACACTAATAAACTTCTCCCTCTCCACCAACCTCATTGCATCATGGCCCCAAATTGGGCAACATGGAATAAGGTTGGGGACTCTAATGGGAAGCTTTAGAAAACAATCCACGTTAGTTTTCCATAATTGGATTGGAGTCCCTTCTGTGAAACTCCAAACACTATCAGTTGGTGAAATTTTGTATTGTATCATAGGCCAATTAGACGAGTCCACAAATTTTTTAAAAAGATGCATATTAGTGGGTCAAAGCAAGATAAATAATACCAAAAATGTAGATGTTTCCACTTTAACTTTGCACCTCTCATATAATTACCATAAAGTAGCATCAAATTAAATGAAGTAGTGTCAAGTAACATTAGTTGGCTCTAATAAGTTTATAAGAATCTAATTCTAAGAAAGCTAAAAGCAAATGAATTTAAAAAGTAGATAAAAAGTACATTTGAAATCAACTGAAAAATATGTGTTCAAACCTACTTTATGGTTAGAAAGATTGATGAAATTGATATGTAACAAATTAGGAAATGAAGAGGGTGTAAATTCAATATAAGGAACCGTTCACACTCAAAGGACCAATCCTTATAGTCCTTGGTGAGAATTTTTTTGGTCAAGTAAGACACGTGGTTTTTAATCATTAGTTAGGTTTCTCCCTGCATTGATCGAAAATTCAAACTCCGATCAGGGTGACTTTGGCACGAATCATGTTTTTCAGGCTTATCTGTTTCCTAGGTGTGGGTTACTGGGTATCATGATTCTAGCCTTTAGATTGTTGTCATTAGATGTTTGCATGCACCCCTTTCTTGCAACTTCTCTATCTATTGTCATTTGGCGAATGTTTGTATGTGTTGTGTTCTCCTCTCTAGCTACACAAACGTGATTGCACTTTTAAGTTATTTTGTATCATTTTATTTGTGTTCTGTAACTTTAATGTAACACACGCTCTTTTTTCTTCCTAAAAACATGGTGCTAGGTTTTGAGGTTGGAGGAGATACTCCAACTTGGGATAAGGTTGATTACAAGCTCCAAAGAAAAGATTTTTTTGCAAGAATTAGAAAGTTAAATAATTAGGTTTGAACCCCAAGACATAGATCACCAATAAGCTTGTGACTGATGCAAATATCATGGAGGTGTTTAAAGAGGTTAAAGTTCTTAGGATTACAAATCTAGCTTTAGATCCAACTACAAAATTGGAGTTATTGTGCTTATATGCGCAATGTTATGGCCACAATAATGTGACCAAAAATGAATTATTTCTATGGTTTGTCAAAGGGTATATTGCTCAAGAAAAAGGTATAGACATAAATTGGGCCAAGGTAGCAACTTCTACTGCAAAAGAGAAGCTCAGGAAGGAGGAGATAGTAAAATGGAAACTAGTTCATGGGGTTGCATCCAAAAGTTGTAATGAGGTGGCACAAAGAGTTTAGGTTTTCTTATAATTGATGATGATGTCATCACTCAGGGCCGAAGGATTCCAAAACAAGAGCCCCCCAATGGGAACACCTCTATTGACATCATCTCCAAATGTCCCTACATAGTCACACCCATTACAGTGGTTCATGTTTAAGAGTTGCATGATCTTTTGGGTGAAATCTTGTGCAAATCAAAATGAAAAGTTGAATACTAAGAGTCGTAGAAGGTGAAATGTGAAGTGAAAGTGATTGAATCGCAGTTTTTTTTGGTAGATCAGCGGAAATTGTTTACACAAGCACAAGAGCGCATGAACAAGGATGAGGAAGTGATTCAAGGTCTTCTACAACAACTCCATGCTTTCAAGGATTCAGTATCTTAGTGTATCCTTTAAAGCTTGTTTTGTAGTTAGGGTTCATTGTTCAAAATCATAAGTTATAATGTTCCTTTTGCTTGTGAGCCTAGGGTTCACACATGAGGTGAATGTCTTTTGGGATCACTAATGTTTTTTTAAGTTTTGTGGATTTTGTAGGTTGAGGGCGTTGACAACATTGACATTCTTTCAATGGGTGTTCTGCCTAAAGAAGTTAAGGCGTTGAATGAAAAAATTAACACCTTGGGAATATATATATATATATATATATATATAGGACATTATTAGAAGACAAGTGTCAGATTGCAGTGTAAGGTGAAGACGATTTACATGATGTTGAATTAGATATGTGGAAAGTCAATTTTAATGTTGCATTTAAAGCAAGAGAGCTTACAGATCTCCAACAAGAAATGCAAGCTATTCATCAACAGTTGGGGGAAATGTAACAAGGGGGAGGGCTATTTTTTTGGCCTAAGCCAATTCTGCATCCATTTCACCGAGTTGTTGATGATGATATGAATGGTTCATGCATGTCCAAGAGCTGAAAAGTGAAAAAATATTCAATTTTTTAAAAATTTTATTTTTCAAAAAACATCTTCTCAAAAGTATTTCTCAATGATTTGCATGTCATGTAGAGAAATGAAAAAATGTTTGGCGAGCGTTAGGATTTTTTTTAATTTTGAAAGGTGGAAAAATGTTTGGCGGGTGCCAAACATTTTTCCCATTTTGAAGGATGGGAAAACACCTAGCGGTCGCTAGGCACTGTTTTAATTTTCAAGGATGGAAAAATGCCTAGCATGTGTTAGGCCTGTGTTTTTCCCATTTTCAAGGATGAAAAAATGCTTGGTGGTCACCTTGCATTTTTCCTATTTGAAGGATGGAAAAACACTTGGTGAGTGCTAGGCATTTTTCCAATTAAGAAGGATGGAAAAATGCCTAGTATCTAATAGGCGTTTTTTCAATTTTGGAAGGTGGAAAAACATTTAGTAACTGCAAGGTGTTTTTTAAATTTTTGATCGCCAAACGTTTTTTTGATTTTGAAAGATGAAAAAACAACCTAATGCCCACCAAAATTTTGTTCGAGTTATAAACATGCTATTAAGCATTCTTTCAATTTACAACCATGAAAAAAGCCTTGCAGTGCCATATGTTTTTCGATTTATAATGATTAGAAATACGTTTTATGCTTTTAGAATGTAAGAACAAGAGGCATTTTCCCCCTTATGGCCATATAAAATGTTGAAAAAACTCTTGGTGGCCACCAAGCATATGAATCATGTTCAAAACAAATTGAAAGCCACATGGACAACATATATTTCAAGTCAATTGACCTATTGGATGCCATTTGGAATGGGGAATTAGACTTAAGGGATAATCTTTGTGTTTTTTTAAAAAAATTGTTGAAATGGTTTACATGTTAATCAAGTATTTGGCGTACGATGATGAGATTGATTATGATTTTGTTTTGCTTGATTTTTTCCAAGATATGGCTAATGGAATCATATTTGGGAGTAGCGTTAGCATCTAGGATTGCAGGAGAGTGAAAATGTGAAGATAGGATTTAAAAGTTGCAAAGATCCATTTCTTATTATGATATATGTTGCTTTAGGGGAAGGTACATGCATAGTGGTTTTAATTGAAGGTGTGTTTCACACCTTTGAAGAGTGTAAGCTTTTTATCTCGGTGCTAGCTACTAGGTATTTTGGGTCGGTTGTTAGAATGGAAGTATTTTGGCACTTAAAGGATTTATCCATGGATAATGTGATTGCCATGAAGTTAGAACAATGTTTTGCTACCATGGATGGTTGTAATAATCCGGGGAAGAAATGAATTTCTTGCCATGAAAAGGATTTACATGAAGTCCTTTTGGAGAATGTTGATGAAGTTGAAAATTTGGGAGATGTGCGATATGGTTTTCATGGCAAGGAGATTAATCTAGAAATGTGTTATACCTTGGATGATCATGGGGAATGTTCTTTTGAGGGGTTTGGATTTAATTATGACAATCAAGAAGAAAGTGAAGAAGAAATTGAAGCAAGATATGATGAGAGAAAAGACGAGGAAATTTTGGAGAGAAATAAAAAACATCAATAACAAGTGAATAGACAACAAAACGAAAACATACATGACAAAGGATATGTGGAGTACATGGGTGTGGGTAATCCAAATTTTGCAAAAAGATGTAGATCTTAATGGAGAGGAGTTGAATGTGATCTATTAGATGATGGTGGTGTTTTCATTGTGAAAGGTCAGGTGATAGCCTATGACCCTATGGAGGTAGTTCTTAATGATTAGCTTGGCAGGGATCATGTTGAGCTATGTATTTTGTAATGTCCTAGTATTTTGTCAACATTCATGATGATTTGGAAGTGGCCATTGTCTCAAATTATTCTTGATGCTTGTTCTTTGCGAAAACATCTTGTGAAGTATAGTGAAGGTGTTGTTCCGAATGTTGATGAAGTGGGAGTAATTGGTGTGAGGAAAAATCAATATACTTTTCATAAGAAAAAACGAGGCTCGTGTGACTTTAAAGGTGCAACTTCCAGGATAAACAAGGTTTTGTTAGAAGAGTTTGTGCAAAATGTTAGCACATTGACATGCTATGGGATGAATTGTTTCTAGCATTTCCTTCGAGAAAAGACATTGTTCTTGAAGCAAAAGTATTGGAACTTGTTGTTTGAGGACCAAAAAGCCTATGGATTAGATATTCCAAGAAGGCTGCATATAAAAGGAGACATCAATTGACAAAAGTTTATCATTGTGCAGGTGTGGATATTTATGAAACTGCTTGGTACAAGATCATTGGTGTGTTCAGGTCAATGTATATGTTGTACAAATTTGAAAGCAAAATAGGTTGTCGATTTCTACCACATGCTAATAAGGGTATACATAAATTATGAATGTCAACAAAACAAGCGGAATTAAATGTTCAATCATTGATGAACTTGATAATAGATACAATGTCGCATCAAATGAAGGGCATTGGAAATGGTTGACAAGATGTGTGACGTTTATTGCCTGAATCTTGGAAGAGTTTTCAAGAACAAAGCGATTAGTCAATTGGATTAATGGATTGTCATTTGGATTGGTAATGAGTTAAAAATGATTGTATATTTAAAAACGTTCGATTGTTTTGGCATATCTTTTTTTGAAGCCTAGTTTTGTTTATGTTGGTGTTTGTGTTGCCACAAATAAGCAAGGAGTTTAGCATTGGAGGAATTTCCCAATTTGTTATGAGTAGGTTTATGAAAAGAAACCATCTTAATGTTGATGTGCGAAAATGAAGGTTAGTTTTTGCAAAATGTACTATTTGTGAATCCCTTTAATATCTAAATTGGGAAAACATAGTAACGATGCAATTGAATATGAAATGAAGTTAAAAAAACACATTTTCCACCAAGAGTCGTGTAAAAAATTATATCACACATGGAGGACAAAATTTGTTCGATCAAAAGAGGAATGCTTATGCATTATCCATGATAAAATTGATCATGCAAAAATTGCTCTTCCAAGGCTACAAATGCGCAACAAAATGATATTTGGGCTTGGACAATTCCCTTTTACTCTGATGGGTATTGCCCATGGACATGGTGATGAAATATATGTTCAATATTCGAATGAGTTGTGGCCAAATGATCCCAATTCCAATATTAGATCTTTGTTGCGACTTTTTCACACTTTGGAAATTGCCTCAATTGCAGAGTCAAGACTATTGTTGGAAGAACCTCCAAAGAACTCATTTTTTGCTTGTCTTTTACAAGGGAAGTTACATTGTGTATGTGAATTATGCACGCCGGAAAAAATTGTTAGTGTTGAACTTTTGCCAAAAAATTTGTTGCCCCAAATGGATAACTACTTGAAAGACAACAAAAATCAGCATTTGTTGGCATTTCTTTCATTGTTAACTATAAAGGATGTGTTTGAAAAAGTGAAACTTGGATTTCTTGTTGTTAGCCCGACACAATGAAGATATTGATGGATGTTTTAGCTATATTTAAAAAAAAGTTAATATAACAAAATAATTACATTTTGGCTAATTTGATGAGGGTGTTCATGGTTTCCCAAGAGAAATTGTTTATTCCTTAGTTGATTTAGGAAATTCCAAATTTTAAGTCTTGAGTGGTAGGTTGTTTAAAGGATGGTTTTGAGACTTTGGTAAGGCATACTAATATGCATATTTTTAGGTTTTTTGTTGATTTAATAGGATGGCATGTTATGCAATATAAAGTTCCTCCCACAAATTTTGTTTAGAGTCTTGCAAATGTGCTTTTAATTAAATTGTGGAAAGCTAATCCTAATGGGTCACCAAAGTTGTTTATGGGTGTGCCTAGCCTGTTCCTTACTGCCCCATTTGGGGCATTGATCCTTCCAAGTTTATTGAAAGACAAAAGTTCATTAGTGCTAGTCTATCCAAATACGTGGATTTTTGGAAGGTTAGCATTGCACAAAGTGCAACTTATGAAATGAAGAAGAAGCCCTATGTTGATTATTGGGAGGATATCTTGTTACATTTGTCAAAACCTTTACCCCATCAAAGTATAACTTTTTTGGAAGGGTTCAGGCCGTCAAGTAATTGGAGATCCAACTAGTCCAGGGCTTCGTTGTTAACTGCTATTGTTGGTGTTGATCTAGAGCACCCAATTCAACGCCCTTATTGTGGGCCAAAGAACATGAGGCCTTCAATTGCGTACACCCCATTTATAAATCTTAATGATGGGGATTTTGTTTTTGTCAAACCGCATGATTCTAGCTTTTTTCGTATTCGGATGGGAAGAGTGCAAGGCGATGTTGTGAAAGACAAGGAGAATACATTTTAAAAAATGGTGAGGGTTCAATGGTGGGTTCCCATGAAGAAGGCCAGAAATTTGGATGAATGACATTTATATGAAGATTGCTGGAATAATAAATGGAAATGTAATTTTACAAATCCAAAATAGTGGCTTGATATTTCGTACATTCTTTTCTTGTTTTTAGCCCAAAAAAAATATTAAATAAAAATCAAATTTCTATTCCTATTGCTTGTGCTAGTAGGGTTAAAGTAAATCTTGATGTTACTAATGCATCTAACAATGTGTGAAAGATGTTTTGAACATGGAGGAAATCTTGTTTTTGATTTCTTAGAACCTTTTATATGATTAAATTGATTTCAAAGGTGCTTAATCAATTTATTTGTGGTTCGAATTATTTGGGTATATTTTTGGACATTATTGATCAATAATATTTTTTGTTGCATTTTAACCTTAATCCCTAGTGGCCACCAGGGGCTCTCTTTTCTCATTCTTAGCATAGAACTTGGAATTTATTAATGATCATGTTATGTTTTTGTGTTTGATGAAGTGTATTGTTTAATCAATCTTTTCATCATAGAAATTTCATGTACATTCTTGGATAGTGATGATCAATGATTTATATTGTTGCACCTCAACCCTAATCCTTAGTTGCCACCACTAGTGTATTGTTAACTTTCATGGCATTGAATTAAAATGTATTGTGAATGTTTTCATTTTTGGGTTCTTTTGTGTTTGATGTGGCATATTTTGTCGCAACCCTAGCTTTGGGCTCACGACCAAGGCAAAGGGGGTTGCAAGGTTATGGGGCAAGAGAGAGGAAGCCCGGGAGTCAAGGCAAAGACATTGCAAGGTTGCGGGCCAAGAGGAAGCCGGAGAGTCACAGTCACATCACGGGAGTGTAAGAAAGTGTGAGGGAGTGTGAGGGAGTGAACCCTCACACTCCCAATGCAACTTTCACTTTGGGAGATGGAGTCCCAGTGGAGTCCCAAAACTTCAGAGAGCGATTGCAAGGGTCAAACCTCAATGTCTCGTGGCGTTCTTTATATCATTGGAAAGCTCTTAAAGCGTAGATATCTAAAATGAGCTTGCATTGCTCATTTGGACATCTGAAACACAAGTTATGGCCAAAAGAAAGGCCGAGAGTCGAATTGCCAATTTGACTCCCGACCACAAAAAGTCGGGAATCGACCCGATTTTCTTAGCTACAGGGGGCGTGCCACATATCTTTGGAAAGCTTTCGACGAGAGCTACACCTTTGCTTTAGACTGTATCGTGATCCAAGGTCTGCTTGCAAAATTATGGGGCTCCAAAGTCGCGGGAGTCCCATTTGGCGCGATTTGGGGACTCCCACTCAGGAGTCTCGGGAAAAATAGCCATTTGGATGTAGGCCCTGTGGCCAGTCACATAGTATACTATAAGGGGGAAGGTGGTGGCTTCCCCCAAGTCCGGGCCGTGGTGAGTCTTGTGTGTCCGTGTTGCCCGTGGTTGGTCTCAGCACTAAGGGTGCTCTAACTATGCACTAACCACTTTGTGTGGGTTGTGTGTAGGCCCGTGTGAGTGGGTGAAGCTTGTCAACTCTTCCTAGTCCCATCCCGGAGCTCCAACACGCCCTTTTACCCCTCAAAGTGTTATGAACTAGGGAGCGTGCTCCGACTCCTCCTTCTTCCGCTATTTTCTACTTGGGCTCACATTTGAGCCCTTTGAGGAGTTGGGAGTGCGTCATATTTTTAAAGCAATGTTTTGATCCCTGAAATTGATATGTGTATATCTTTAGGCAATCATGGTTGATCGTTGTTTTTGTTTTACTTTACTCTTCATTCTCGGTGGCCATTAGTTATTTGTTTTTTTCTTTCATGGCATAAAGTGCGAAAAATATTGAGGAACTTGTTTATTGTAGTAAATTGGATATTCACTATCAATATTCTTATATTTTCAACCTTAACCCTAATCCCTGATGGCCATTAGGCGTTTGTTTTGTTCTTTCATGCCATTGAACTGCCTAAAATTATTAATGATTTTGTTATTGTATGAGAAACAACTTTGGATCCATAAGCATTATTGTGATTGATGAATTACTTCAATTGTGCTTAATTTTTTTTTTATAAAATAGATTTTTTTTTTTCATGATTAGGAGCATTGATTTCCAACTTTAATAATGAGTAACATATAATTTTCACTTGTTGGCCACAAGGCAAAAAAATCTTTTGAGATAATTTTTTTTTACATGGGTGTTATTTTTTGAATGATTGTTGTTTTTATTTAAATATAAGGTTACATTTGTTAAATCTGGTGGCCACCAAACAAAGTTCATACCATCCACCAGGTTAAATAAAGTTTTAAATCAACAATTTAGTCCTAAATTAACTAAATATATGTTATTATCAACCTAATATCAAAAACCAATGCAAACTAGCTTGATCACTTGTCTCTATATACTCAACCTATTGCCAAGCTATCCCCAATTATTGTGGTTTGAGAAAAAGGGGACATACAAGACTAGATCATTAATAGTTTTAGATCAATGTTGGTAGGTTCCCTAGATTGTAGGGTTGAACTTGAATGTGTAGGCTCTTGTGACCTAAACTCGAGATGACATTCATGTGTTGAATGGGTAAAAAAATCGAACCATGAAAGTAACCTTTTGATAGATCTATTACCATGGAAAAAACTCTTGAACACAAGTTTTTGGATAAGTGGGTTGAACTTTTTGAAAAGTTGGTGAGTTGGCTGAGTTTTATATTTAAATAATTAATTTTAATCAGTTGTAAAATTCCATAATCTTCAGTTCTAATTCCTTGTAAAACTCAATACTTATACAATCTTTAGCATTGGGGAGTGTGTAATATGTACATGGGACTGGCCCCAATATTCAACCTCAACTTGAAGCTTTTTGAATTTGAGAAAATTTATCAAAATCAAAATTGCTGAAATTTGAAAAATTGATCCCAAACCTGCACTTGGAGAACCTCCAAAAATATTTGAAGTGACAAAACTAGGACCAAAGGTTCTCTTAAAAAGGAAGAACTGGGTGGCACTGATTTAGATACAAGTCTTCATGTACTTCATTGGGATATTATCCTCTTCACTCTTTTGTAGACATCACAAATATGAATATTATGTGGAAATTGATGAAACTGCAAGGTTTACTTACCTTGCAGATGTGTCATGAATCTCAGATCTTTCACATATGGCTTATTCAACGTGATTATGTGTTACAATTGACATAAGGTAAACCTTATTAATTTGTTGTGTAAGATGTCCAATCCCGGGGTATTTCCCCCCTATTTTTGTACTTGTCTTATTCAAATAATGAACATTTACAAGTATCAATCTGCCATTTCTTTCACATGTATCTGTTTAATATTGCAAGATCTGATCATTGGAGAGTGTTAGAGCATGCTCAAGAGACTGTATAGATGATGCACGGTGCTTGCAAAGATATGTCAATTGTCACTTTGAGATGAGGATTTAGGGTTTGCAAAATGTGTTCTGAAAGCATTCTTCAAACTATCTACTGCTACCAACTGTCACCTATGTGGCTACTGCCAGGAACTGAGATCTTTGCTCCTACAGGATGATTAACAGTGAGTCACAATGAATTTGTTAACAATTTGGTGCCTGTAGTTTGCATTACTTGACTGGTGTAATCTGAGCTATCAGCTGTTTATGAAGAGTTTTTTTGAATGCCTGGTGATCTGATTCTAGTTTGTGGAAGTTTTGGATTTTTAGAATTCAGAGAGGCTGTCTATAGCAATTATATGAATGGAATGTGACCCATAAGGTCATGCGATGCAGCCTGAGGTCCAACCAAAGGGAATAGCCCCACCTCAGTTTCTCCATGATAATAACATCACCTGAACTTACTTCTACATAATCTTGTGCAATTCAAGTATCATTCAGAACCCTTGAAATTCGATGGGTTGCCCCAAACACACACAGGATGAAATCAGGGCTGCCATGACTTACTGCTATGAACTTGGTAAGTTACTTCTATAGAGAAATTTGGCAGCTTCTAAATTTCTTATGATGTGTTTGATACTGCCCCTGAATTTGATTCTTACTGAAACAAGCAGCTGCAATATGACATTCCTCTTTATGGCCATTCCCAGATTTTGTTAGCCATCATGTGTGGGTTCATGTGAAAATGTAATGTTCAGTTCACTGGAATCACTGAGTGGATCATAGAGCATGAACATGATGTGGTTTCTTCCTTTCATACCATATAGCTGGGATGCTTTGTCTTGGCCAAGTAGATTCTACTTTGTCACCAGTGGACATTGTCTTCATCCACCTTGGTGTCAATGGCCACAGCACCTGTAATCAGCATAAGTGAGTTCAACAAGTTGAGATTGCCACCTTCAAACACAAATGCCATTACACATGGTTTTCAATGCATTTTCAAAACTCTCTTGTAGTTCAATATTGAACAGATGATGACTGGTGCATCTTGTGCTTAATATTCTGTTATCATTCCCACTTGTTTGGCAGGTACATTTGATGGTGCATGGTGTTGCAAATGCATCAAATAAATAATTAATTTGTTATGCTTGATGAGCTTGGTTCAAGGAACATCTGAAACCATTTGGTGGGTTTGCTGTTGCATATCTAGTAAAGCACTGGACTGTTTGAAAATTGATAATCTTTCTGCTTTTCTGGTTTTGCTTCGAGATGGGGAATTGGTAAGCTAGTCTTTGCTCTTTTCCAACAGATTTCAGATGCCACAATCTGTGTCTGACACGTATTGTTCTCATTGAACAGTAGGTTTAGAGATTGCACATGGGTTGTAGGATTATGAGGTCAGACTAACAAGGTGCAAATTGTGGACCGGTAAGCAGATCTGGAAAGTTTCATGAAATGAAACAACATTTGTAGCAAATTCCCTTGAAACTGATGAAGCCATGTGACAAAATAACATGTATTTTACATTAAAAAAAAAGTGAAACATAATCGCAAAAGAGGTTCTAAATTTGTGAATAATATTCCCATAATGAATTACTAAGAATTTTTGCTGAGAAAAAACTTGTGATGCTGCATTTTCAGCATTGCGAAGAAAGGCATGGAAAAGCAAATAAGTAGTGCATGTCTGTAGAAGTAAGCCAAAAAAAAAGTATGGTATAAGAGACATATGAAGTGGTTGGAAAAAATGTAAGTGCAATGCATTTTTCCTATTGCAAGGGTGCAGTAAAAGATATGTTGACAAAACTTACATGGCAATTGCATATACAAGTGTGACAATAGGTTTTTGAAAAAAAGAAATAAATATGTGTGAGAACCAAAGCACATTTGTTAAATTCTTTCAAGAATTTCAGCTTAAAAGACAAGGGGAAAATGTTTGGCAACCTTTGTAAATTAAGTTGTGAAAGGTATCAAAATCTATGGATCTAACTTATTGATATTAGAGAATTAAAATTCTGGATCAATTAATAGTCCTTGCTTTGGAAAAACATTGTACAATCGTTGGCAATTGTGGTACAATCTAACAAAAAGACATAAAACATGTATAATAAATGATGCATAGTTCAAAAGTTTTTCAAGCTTTTCAATCTTAAAGACGATTGAAAATTGTCAGGCAAACATTACAAAATAGTTAAAAGAAATTATAGATGCCATCCATATTTCCTTTTTGCAATCAAAAGTATTAGAGTTATTGATTTGCTGAAAAAAAGAAATTGCAAAAGAGTTATACATGTTAGTCAATTTGTTACACTAGCATTGGAAAGTTTTCTAATAAATTGTTCATATCACTATGTTAACATATTGCAAAATGTGGCCGAATGCCTAAAAGCTATCTAATAATTGGTAGTGAAATGTAGATGAAGGACATTTAACAGTGGTTATTTGTTGGACTCTTTTTAACAACGATTTTGCAACCCGTTGTCAAAGTCTTACTTACCATAATTTTTCTCAAAATGAAGTTCACCTCCACACATACATGCAAACATATAGATGATGGGCCCAAATGGAGTGAACTAGTAACAACAAGAAGGAAGACATGTTTCATAATATAGACTTGCATTTGGGGAAGAATTGCAATACATTTTAAAGTTCTAGCAAACATCATGAGAGACTCATCTGATCTTATCTTTCCTGTTGCTTCCAGAAATGCAAGACAGAAACTCAGCATGCAAATTTCAGTATAATTATTGTTTGCCTGAAATTTTGAGCAGATTATTGTATACTTATCTACAAATCCACCATTCGGAGCTGATGAAGTCAGTGGGGGAATAATGGTAGCTAGTCATTATTATTGATTATGAAGGTGATGATGGTCTAATATAATACTTTGTGATCCATGATCAGGAGCTGATGAAGCTCCGGATGAAGTCAGTGGGGGGATGATGGCAGCTAGTTACTATAATTCATGATGAAGGTGATGATCTGATACATATCCATAATCCCATAGATATGGATTAGATCATGTGAAGGTCTGAGTGAAGAGTTAGACTTAGAGCATCTCCACCGGTGGTACTCAGTATGTCACTCTGGATAATAAAATTAAATGTCTAGGTTTAGCTGTTTTTTTTGGCAACCCTACTAGTGAAACTGGAACTGGAACTGCATGTACGTGGGGACCACTAGTAGCAAACCACTTGGACCAATCATTAGGACTAGTGTGAACCTGGTGCATAATGCACCCGTTGAGCTTCCCCTTGCCCGGTCCTTCCTCGCTCGTGCCCCTCCCCTCGCCCGATCCTTCCTCGCATGTGCCTCCCCTCGGGCCCGTGCTGGCCCCCCCCCCCCCCCCCCCCCCCCCCCCCCCCCCCCCCCCCCCCCCCCCCCCCCCCCCCCCCCCCCCCCCCCCCCCCCCCCCCCCCCCCCCCCCCCCCCCCCCCCCCCCCCCCCCCCCCC
>Ga0116229_10006397_pt1 | contig 18943 bp, 11 predicted proteins | sample S1TSphgellanicum_3_FD_87313 | JGI IMG/M metagenome (GOLD analysis project Ga0116229, IMG submission 87313) | Host-associated microbial communities from peat moss isolated from Minnesota, USA - S1T2_Fc - Sphagnum magellanicum MG | ecosystem: Host-associated > Plants > Peat moss > Unclassified... | reverse complement strand
GTGTTTGATTGTGTTGTTATTGGGTTGGATGTGATGATTTTTTGTTTGGTGAGTGGGAGAATGGGGGGGTGGGAGGGTAAATGATTAATATTTAAAGAGTAAATTAGCCTTTGCATTGTTCATAGAAATAAATAAATAGTAAAATGAAATTATTTTAACCTTACATTGAATGTTTCAAACCAATGTTGGTCTAATATATAGGTTTGCTACTAATATCAATATTGGTATTGAAGACCAAACCAAGCTGGTATTAGTTGTGAATATACATGACTTAAAACAACATTTGCCGAATAGAGAGGTTGAAAAAATTGGGAGATACCAAAACAATTTGGTATAAAAGTTTAAATACCATGCTTAATATTTATACTAAAATTCCATGCTCCTAACTACCCTAGTATCAAGCTTACATCCTCTTATATGAAAATATGCAATTGTACCAAGGCAACTTGGTTCTAAGTTTTAAAGTAACTTATTTTGTAGGAATTGGATCGATCGGGGTAATTCCAATCATAGAATGGGTTAGATTTTGCCCATTATGTTATCACAAGAAATAATGGGGTTGCCTTAGTTGTCAAACAAACCTTGGATTTGATAATTTTTTAAAATCATGAAATGAAAATACAATATTTCAATAATGACACACCATACCAAATGGATGGAAATTAAAAAATGCATATTAATAATATATTGGTTGAACTTTCATCAATATTAGTTTTGTTATGTGTAACAATTGGTATAACAATAAACATACCAATATTTAAATATGTATATCCCAAATTCATGATTCATGTATGGGTGAAAAACATGATATGTTTGCCCCCTTGTGGGCATTTTCATGACAAGTATTATAATAGATACTTCTCCAAATGTGGTGCATTTAATTTTGGGTTTCATTTTAAGGGTTCAAAGGTTATAATTTGAACTTTCACAAAGTTAATGTCATCTAACATTATTTGGAAATAATATAATGTAGATTAAAGAAACCATGGGTATGTTTATATAACACATGTATAACAAACCCAATTTCTCAGTTTATATTACATTAAAATTTAGTTTCATTAATAATCCAAAAAATCATTTAAAAAATGAAAAGTATACATTTTTCACAATATTTGTCACCTTCCAATCAAAGGTGATTGAAGTGTCCAAATGTCAATATACAACATACTTATGGTTATCCCCCGAAAAGATATCATTTGTGAAATGATAATTATCAAATTCTTCAAATGGTTCATGAACATGATTCTAATTATGTGAAATCATATGTGAAATGGACAAAAATTTAAAAATAAAGGTTTAGAATCATTTCAATCATTTTAAAATTATATTTTTCATTTTTCATGACATAATTTTAATTTTTTTTCATATAAATATACTCCAACTTGCCATAATATAAATAGAACATAATTAGTTTTTATTTTATTTTATTTTTTGGGTTATGCTTTGCCATAATATGTAAAACATTGTGCAATTCCTTAGTTTTGACATGGTTTAGGTTCAAAGACAAACCACTTAGGAAAGCATACAATGTGAATATACAAAGGAGCCACCATGGTCTATTTTCACCTATATTATATATAAATTAAATTGGTATATAAGTTTTGGTGGTCATTTGGTACCAATGTTTTATCGATATAAAAAGTTTCACATGCCCATATATCAAGACCAAATTAGTATAACAAATGCATTTCACCAAACCAACATTGGTTGGGACCTAAGGTGGAAATTTTAAATGAAAATTTTGGATGACATTCTAACCATGGAGGGAGGCATTTTAATTTTTTTTAAAATCAAAGGATCATACTAATCTCCTTATTTCAATGTTTGTTCTTAAGGATAAAGTTCATTTACACTCTCCTTAGCCCACATCATTTGTTGATTCATTTTTTCACTTATTGTACTTCTTTTGTGTGAATGAGATGAAATTAGGGTTAGTTTAAATTCTTTACATTTATTTCCTTTACCACCTTTGTGTGAATATAGCTTTAAGTCCACACTGAAAGCCTAGCAAATGCTTAAAGCAAGTTCGGTAACTTTCAAGTGAAAAGACTAATAATTTTGAAACAAAAAGAACTTTCAACCTTTTGGCTATCAAACAAAAGCTTTGAACCTTAATTACATGTTGCAAGGGAATCCACAACTTTGAACATAAACACCATGTCTTTCAAATTTTAATAGTTCAAATGAAAGAAAACCACAATAAGTTTTTTTTTTATGAAACCTTGCTAGAGTTAATAAAAGAAAGAAATACCCATTTGGAGGGCAAAAGGAAGGAACAACAAGAGAGGACCAACATCAAACCAAGAATAACACCCAAAAGCACAAAAACATGAACACACAAATAGAGGTCACAAAAAGAAAAATAGGGACATGTCAAATGAGGTAAAACTTAAGTCCTAAAACTTTCATTTCTTGCATGAAGTAGATTAGACAAAACAATGGTCAAAAAACCTAAAAGAACCCTAAGTTTAAAAAAGGTTTCTTTAATAACAATGGTTCACCTCAAAATGGAAGCAATTTGAACATTTTGTAAAATCATTGACACCATTTACTTATAAAATGAATGCTAAACTAATAAAGGAGGGCTTCAAAAGCCCTTGGCTAACCACACCACATTAACACATTGATGAAAAAAAATTGTTGATTTTTTAAAGCAAATACCCAAAAAAATTTAATGTAAAAAACTTATAAACATGTTTTAGGATTTGATCATGGTATAACTTGTCCTTTGCTTGGATTGTTTGTTGCAACCATTCCCCAATAAATTGTAACTCACAAAACTAAACTTGCTTGAAGGGGATTGACAATGTTGACATTAAATAGAATGCAAACCCACTTGCAGTGAACACAATATTAACCTATGACATGAAGATTAGGAGGGTGATGGGAAGACATATGTTTGCTCATGCAAAACATGAAACTTAACATCTATAACAATGAAAACAAAAACATCCCAAACAATCATCATGGGTTATAATGCACCTCCCCCATAAGAACACTGAAAAAAAAGGTTCCCCATTGAGTTTATAGTTTGATCACAAATGTAATAAGCTATGTCACAAGATGTTGGTTGGAGAAAGCCCAACCTAGTGGACACTGTTGAAAAAAATATGTTTAAAGCCATATGAAATGAGAAGATGACTAAATGAATAGAGAACTCAGTACCCAAATTCAAGCCTGAACATGATTTTAAGTAAACATGATGAGGATTAGAAGACATGCCAAAAATGATGTTGAAAAAAAAATGTTCATGTAAACTTGTGGAATGCTTTCTTGAAGACAATCAATTCCTCACTTTAAAAATTGTTCAAAAGGAGAAATGTAAGCCTCCACTTCCAAAAGAAAAAAGGTCACACACCAATTTCATGGGATCTTGGAATGGAAGTAGCTGTGTAACTATTGGGCCCTATAGGCTATACTAAGAATGAACAACCATAGATCTCCTTTTTAATTTGATCCCATCTGATGACCTGCTCCATTGACTTGCTTTGTCGGAAGTATAGGCCCCAACATACTTCTAGACAAGGCCTCCAAGCTTTGTATTGACCCAATACCAGGTAAGATAAGGGATTTTCTAGGTTTAGGGCTAGATGAGATTAGGGTTTTTCTAGGTTTGTCAACCATATGTAAACAAATGAATCACATATGACAGTAGTCAATTTTAATCTCACAATTTGAAAAAAATGGAGTATGTGGTTTCAGCTTGGTAGAAGTTTGCAATCCTCTCCAGGAAATGTCAGGCATAGAAGAGTATAGAAATTAAGGATGCTTAATTTCACTTGCTTTCTACCTAGCTGAAAGGATTGCATGCATTTTTGCATGTACATGAGCGTTGGCTCATCATTTGTTCTCATTGGTTTGATGGCCATATCTGTCACAATAACAGCACTGAAAGATAATAATAGCATGACAGTGAGGTAGTGCACTGGTGCCTGAGCAGGCAAGTTGCATACCATTATTTAAACCCGGATTTGTAGACACAAAATCCAAACATAAGGTACAGATGACAAAAGTTTCCACATTATCAGCCTTTTTTTTGGCACTACCAGCATTGGTTTCATTTTACTCTTGTTGCTCACTGACTACTCAAAAGATGACTACCAAAATTGAATTGCAGGAATTGAGAAGTGCATCTGCATGTGCCTCACTTTTTCCTCACAGGCAAAGCTTCTCCTCTGCAAACTATTGCTGAAAATTCGAAAGCAAGTATACATCATTTCAGCTTGATAGATAGCATGGGCTCCAGGTCAATACTACTAGCTACTGACTCCAGATTACATTAGCAACAGATGAAAACTAGCTACAGACTCCAGAAATCTTACACCCACAATATTGAACAAAGTCCATGATGACCTCAGAGCCCATTCAAAACAACAAAACCATAATGTACATGTCACCTATCTCCACCAATCACTGCCCTTGGACTTTTCCATTCAAGGAACAGCCAAGAAGTTCAGGACTTGGGGAGAAATAAAGCACCAGCAGAAATTTCCTAGTGTATTTGCAAGGCACCATATTCAATGGAATTTTTCCTATGCAGAAGGCGGGCCATTTCAAAATTCAAAATGCCTGACCCTGGGGGTGTTTTAGGTGTTTTGATCTCTGAAATTCCTGCCTCTTTTCTTCACTATCCGCCAAGTATCATGGGGGAAAGTGAAAATAAACAATTTACTTTACCTCAGGTCCACCTTGAGGGGTGCTTACTTTGGGAACACCCTGCTGTGAGGCTGTTACCCTACACTTTCATCTTACCTGCGCCTCACAAAATCATTTTGAAAAGAATTCCACTCGAAGGGTGAATGAGGTTCATTTGCTTGCGAAGGCAGGAAATGAGGGAGAAGAGTCTGGTCCAAGCCAGTTTTGATTGAGAGCTTATCGTCTCCAACCGCAGTTCCCAGGTCCACCCACTTTCCTACTGTGGGCACTGTTCCTACTTCTGCTGTGCACAATATATAACTGCAGACTAGGTCAACCTGGTCATGCACTGAGGTGGGAGCTGGGAGGGACACAAATTGCTCCAACTCCCTAAGCACACTTGCGCTTCTGTATTATAGAAACCCTAAAATGTGATCCACTAAGTCTGTTGTTCATATCAGGGTAAAAGAATGGTGTTGTTACAACTGTCCTTCTCAAAGTAAAGGCAACGTTGATTCAACGGGCAATGATCGACCAGAATCACTTCAATTTATAAAACTAAATTTTCTTCAGTGAAAGATGGAAGACACTAGCTAGGTTCTGTTCTACAAGAAGTAGACATGTACCTCTATGTGTGTTTCACAACCTTCACCTTGCAGCACTTTTGACATGTATCTGCGTGTGAGTTTTGCATTGATCATCATCACCTTGCAGCATTCACTTTGGGATCATTGTCACAAAAAGATGTGCAAAGGTGGAATGTCAAACCCAGTTTGGTTGAGAAAGGGCATGGATTTGGCACACCTTTGAGAAAGGTCTTCATAGATTCGGTACTCTGCCTCATAATCGTGAAGTCCAAGCTCTTGTTTCTGGCGGGTATGGTAGTGATGCGGGCTCATATCTGATTTACCAAACCCAAAAAGATCCACTTCCTCACAGATGCCGAGTGCGAGCATCACAGCTTGCATGCCAGAAGAGTAATGGAAATTCTCCCCATCATGCACAGCATGCCATCTATCCAAAGACTGCCCTGTTTTCTCCATGAATTCCTTCACAGAGTACCACTTGACAAGCCTTGCAAGGAGGATGTCAAACCGTGGATCTGTCACCAGTAATGGAGCTCTTTGTGACTGTCGACATACAGCAACATCCATGATGTGAATCACTTGACAGATGTAGAGGACAATGGGAACTTTCATGCCATATGGATGGCAGAAGCAGTCAGCTCGCCTCGAGCAGCGATGGAGGATGTTGCTATTCACAAAAGAGATGGTGGTTTTGGATCCTACAAACTTCTCATAGCCAGAGATTTGAGCATTGTTCAAGCGCATGACCATGTCATGAGAGTCGATAAAGCTTCCGTAAGACTGCTTGAGCAAAATTCCACTATTCCCCACCACAGCACATTTTCTGTACTTGCTCGTCTTCTCCTGTGTCTGATTCAGGCTGCTGCCGGAGTTCTCTGGTGGGAGCTCCTTGTTGTTGTAGTGACGGACGATGGGGTCTTTGATCTCCGTGACCAAACTGTGCATGGCTTCCTGTGGATCAAACCTCTTGTTGTCAGTCCATTCTCTCACCATTGTCTTGAACAGCGGCCATAAGGGAATGTGCTTTGGAGTGGAGATCTGTGCCAACAGGAGCCGCTCCGGATCCCTCAATGCAGACACATGCGTTCGCCTGACATATCCGTTGGAGACTCTTGCATCTAGTATCTGCTGTACTTGCTTCCGCATAAGCGCATCAGGTGGATCAATCGCTGCCACTTGGAACAGCGTCTCGTTCAGCCTACTACTATTACTACTCTCCAGTGCGCAAACTCCTCTAGACAGAGAATTGCTGCCTATCGTCCATTCTATCGCTGGGAAGCTCACTTGCGAGACTTGGAGGCGCGACCAAAAGATTGAAAAAACTGCAATTGATGTCAAAACTGTGAGCGCTAACACTCGAACCCGTAACGACATCACACAGCTGAAAGTCGGTAGTGGAGAAGGAGGAAGCAGCTCCTTGGCCCTTCCTCCCAATCCCATGTGTAAAAACGCTGTAGCGGCAGCTCTTCTGCTGATCCCTTACAAATGGCCCTCTGCTACCGTTGCTCCAGGATTCCTCGTTCAGTCTTCCACAGGGACATGCTGCGATTCTGTCTCAGTCTCCGTCTCTGTGTGCAGCGGCTTCCTCCTCCTCGGAAAATAAACTAGCGGACGCCCGGATTGCGCCAATCTGCGTCTGCTTCTCGCCTACAGAATTCTTGGTTTGCAGGCAGCACCTCCGTCTCACAAAGTTTTTCACCTCCTTAAGGTCCTCTTCTCTTCCATCGACAAAAAGGTTTGTCTGTCCGTCCAACAGTTACAGCTGCTTCCAATCCTCTGTCGCTGCTGCTTGTCCGTCCCACTCCTGGATGATTCCGAGCTCCAATACAACAAGTCTTTGTGATCTGCCATGATCCCTGAACCTCTGTTTTCTTTTGCTTTTTTGACTTTCTCCTCTCTCTCTCTCTCTCTCTCCGGGGCCCGACAGTCCCTTATCTCACATCATAAAAAAACACAGCTCCGCGTGTATTGCCCAACACCAGTTCTCCTCAGAAGCTCGTCTGGTTCAGATCCGGATCTCCTCATAAAGCACCTCTTGTCTACAGGTTGTGTTTCTCTCAACTCCGTGTGTATTTATTTCTCAACTCTCTCTCTCTCAGAGCCAAAGAGCACAAACTGACAGACAATCAATCTGAAAAAGCTCTACCTATTCACCATCTTTCAACGCTCCTGAAAGAAGCGAAGTAGCAGAAGAAGGTGATGAAGGGAGGAAAAACGCAAAGGGAGAATACACAAGGAGGAGGAGGAGGAGGAGGAGGAGAAAAAAGAGGTCGGAATTCTCGAAGCACCTCTCCCATAGCTGCGTCCGTTGCTCACGAACATCTTTCACTTTCTACTGTGGCGGAAAGGCAGGCAGGCAGGCAGGAAGGCAGGCCCCCACACACATAAGGGCCCCAGTGTTTTTTTTTGGGGCCGGGTGGGGGGGGGGGATTTTGAGATGTAGCCAAAGTGGCTATGGTCCACAGGAACATTTAGCCAGATTTAGCTACATGCTAAATATGAAAGTAAAATTTCGAAACATGCTTCTATATATCTGGCTAAGCACTTTATTACAGCATTTTCTAATTTTATATAGGTTTGTGGCTTTTTATAGACAGCCAAAAAAAAAGCCTGCTAGAACGAACAGGCATGCAGGCAGGCAGGCAGGCATTATCCGGTCAAACCGCATCATCGGACGACAACAACAATACCACAAAACAAAAGCAAAGCTATCTATCTCGAGGGAGCTCTGTCGGGAGGGAAAAATACTATAGGAACTTAGCAGCGGCCCCTGGCGCCACCGGGCGGGTGTTCGCATCCAACCGGCCGCTGCATGTTAATTCCCTTTACTCCGAATATGGACTCTTTCCTTGGGTAAAGAAGGCAAGGGCAAGGACCTGCATACCTACCGCTGCTGCTGGGCCTCAAAAAATCAGAAGAATGTTTCTGGCCAAAGACTACCATGGGGTAGTATCATGTTTATGTAGTAGAATGTATGGGTTTCTTCTTTCTTCTTGTTGTGAGGGAGGTAAGTACTTGCTACTGACTCGGGTAAGTACTTACTGCCCTTAACCAATTTAATAGGTGGTATCGTGTCCTTATAAAGCTAATCATCGAACTCACTCACATGTTCAATCTCAGCCTCCTGGTATCTTTAAATTTTTTCCTTTTTCTTCTCCAGTCCTAGAAACAGGGAGGTAGCGGGTAGGATCGGCTGGGTTGGTTTGTTTGGTTTGGGTTTTAGTTTTCGACTCTGTAGACGGTTTCTTTTGCATCCTTACAGGGCCTCCATCCATGGCCATGAACACTAGTACCCATAGAATTGTGATCACAAACAAAGTGGTGGGCTTGAATTGGTGAGGGTGGTGGTTCTGGTTCAATGATTCAGGCCAGCTCAAGCCCCACCCATTTCTCTACAATGCAGCCTCACATCCACACATTTAGAGCCTACTGGCCATTACACACCATGCCACTACCCACACAAAAGTTAAGTGTTGCAAAGCTCTCCTCACAACACAAACAAACTTTTGGAGTTGAAAGTTCTGGCATTTGTTTGATGCCTAACAACACAACTCAAACATGTAGGCCTTTGAAAACTCACAAAAACAACATGTGCCCTTTGGAGCTTTTGATGTCACTCAATTGTTGTGCTTCTGAACTTTACTTTTGACTACCATTCTTATGGGAGCCATGAAAGGCTAGGTTTGTAGTGCAACTACGTGCAAATCATGGAAGAATTGCCTAGTGACTTGGCAAGGTCAACTTCAAAACAAGGATGGTAACATGAACATCGTTCTCAAAGCTTTTGCCAATCAATCCTTATGGATTTGACATTTGTTTTTTGGCCTTCTCTGGGGGCAGCAATGATATCGATATGCTAGATAGCTCCCCCCTTGTTAAGGATATGTTCACATGTAAGGGACATGGCTTCAGCTTCAAAGTGCATGGTTCATTGTACCCTAGGTACTATCTACTTGCCAACAACACTTATCGTAAATGGAGTTGCTTTGTCCAAACAGTCCATAAAACTCAAAATTTTCAAAAAGGGTCTCATTTTGCAATGATGGAGGATGAACAAGGAAAGATGCAAATAGATGTTTTGATGATTTTCAATTTAGATTTGCAGTAATTCAAAATTGTTGTAAGGAATGGGACTATCCATAATTTCTAATATTATGATAGCCTGTGTAACTTTACACCACATGGTTGCTTAAAATGAACATTAAAACCATTTAAAACCCTTGTTTGATCCTAATCATGCCCCTAAAAAAGTTGAAGTTGTAATGAAGATTGAGTTCAAGGATTTTGAGTTTATTGTCTTCGAAAATTTTATGTTGAAGTCTATGAAAATTTTGTTTGAATATGGTGATGTTTTTATTCATGAATCTTCTTAGGTGATGCAAATCACATTGTTGTTGTGATTGTTGTTGGGGGGAGGGGGAGGGGGGGGGAGGGTGCTGCAAAGGTCGAAGTGTGAGGAGCTTTTGTGAAGCTTTTGTGAAGGAAGATTCGGTTGTTGTGAGGGTTGAAGCACAAAGAGTTCCATGCACATGGGGTGAAAAGCTTGGTGCCCAAATCATTTGTGTTTCACCTTTAGATTTTCTCTATAACTAAAAGGGACCATTTGTGCTTTTAATCTCTGCTACAATCATGGGCATTTTTTCCTTTTTGCCCCTTTGTTTGAGAGTTTCACCAAGTCATTACATGTCACCATGTCCATGTTTGTCTTTGGGTTGGGCAGAATGTAATGCAAAGCCCTGAACCCAGTTTTTGTATAACAAGAAGGGGAGGGAATTATTAAGGTCTTATGCAAGCTTTTGTAGTTTAGGAACAATGTTAGGTTGGCATTGACATGCATTATCACCTATGCATAATTGGGTTCTCTTAAAAGGATCTATATAAGTTTGCATCAAATTTTGATACATTATATTTATTTCATGTTTTAGTTTTAGTACTTGAAGTTGTGAAGAGTAACAAGGATGCAACTAAATTTTGTGAGATGATGTGAGAAAATTATTACTTTTTCAATATACCATATGCACTTAACATATTTTTCAACTAGATAATTGGGAGGTGCTAGAGCAAAATTCTTATCTAAGGTGTAATTTTTTGAAAAAAAATTCAACAATTAATGGTTTCAAGGTATTCAAAAACAAGGTTAGCACATTTGTTTATCACATTGACTTTTTTTTAACACATTCAAGTAGAGCAAAAGGAATGAAATTGAAGCAAACACTAAGGTCACAACAAAATGTTATGAATAAAAAAATCTTTCAAATGATTAAACTTGTAGGTATTTATAATTTTTTTGGAATGACATGTTAAATTGTGAATCAAGTCCACAAAATTATATAAGAAAATGACTCCTTCCCAACATACAAGTTGTGTAAGATGGTTTACCAAAAAAAAAAAAAAAACACTTTTATAACCTATACCATGTTCTCACATGACACCATGAATTTTTTAAGTACACATGGTACGATAATATTGGATCCAATATGAAAAATAAGGTTTTCCTTACAATTTGATGGTGGTAGTGGTGCAATTCTCACTCTTCCTTATGTTCTCACAAATGTTAATGGGTTTTAGATATGTGTTTCTATTGTTAATTGAAAAATCTTCAAATATTTACAACATGTGACATTCGATGTATGGCCAACAATTCAAATATGTATATATGAATTTTGACTTGGTTTAGACAAGAAATGCACCTTGATAACAAGAAAACACATATTCTCACTAAATTTTTTTTCATAAGAACTCATTGTATCTTGAAGTGCAATGTCAAGTTCTTTTGAACTACAATTGCAAATGGCATGAAACATAAAAACCAACAAACAAAAGCTTCATGTGATACAACATTCCAAGAAATGTTTTGTTGCAACCTGAATGAGTCATTGGTTACAAGTTCGGAAGGAAAATCTAACATTTAATGTCACTTCACATGCTTGCAAGCTTATTATTAATTCATTTAATGATAGTAGTTCACTTGCTAACTTATTAACTGAACTCACTAATAAATTAATATTTAACATATTTAATACATGTGTTATATTTTGTATAGTAATCAAAACATTATATTTATTTTAATTACATATTGAGTTTTATGATCTTATTATAAATCTAATGAAATTATAATTTTTCCCTGTAATGAATATATGAGATCTTATATTTTTATTCATGTATGTTCTAAATTCAAAGAAATATTGCCCCCTATCTGCATTTGGTCCATGACTTAGATGTGAGGTTCGAAATTTACTTTCGAGAAAATACTTAGGCCCACTTTAGATGAGGGTGCAAGATCCAATTTCCTAAGAACCAATTTGGACTGATTTGAAGCAAATTGACTCCTTGAGTTGGACTGTACCTTGGTCCTTAAACTGATTCTTGATTCTCCAATTCAGGTGCTCTCCTTTTAGCACTGTTTTTTGGTCCGAACCAATTGATTTTCCCTCCAAAACAGGTGCGATTTAAGTTTAGCCTCAATTTGCCACTTTTTGGTCTTGGACCCTCGTCTAAAAGGCCTTGTGACCAATTTAAAGCTTTTAACCAATAAAATTGCTTGAATTCATTGATCCCTGGACTTTGAACCCTCGTCTGAAGTCGCCCTTAACTTACTCATATTTAGTGTGGAGTCGTGTGATCATAAGAAGGGCATGTTACCCAACATAATTTCCCTGCATTATTTGGAGGACATTTTTGAAAATGCAACACCTATCAAAGTGGGCATTCTGTTTTTCGAAATGTCGTACTGTTTTTCTTTTTTTCCCACTGATACTGGGTATCATGAGAAAAAAACAAAAACAGGATCAAACTTTTGGCTAGATGAAGCCCATCGTACAATGGCTTCACTGGAATCGGGTTCGCCTCTGCTTTGCCTTGCTCACACCCTTACTTCAGTAAAGCCCACTGCCTCACGCTCTACCCTTGGCTGTGCAGTGGGAGATGTGTGTCTTGGGATTCCTTGATCTTTTGAATTGGTCGACATACAAGCAATCACTCGCTCTGTCTGGTTTTTAAATTAATTTGTGATTGGTACACATTTTTATTGCAAGTGGTTCTTTTTTTTATAAAAGGTTCTGGGTGTCTGAATATGGGGTGTTTAATATTCCCACCATTGGCCCCACACTCCCCATCAAAGGGAATAAACACTAGAGACTAGAGTTATTATTAGTAAAGCCACGCGATTAGGGGCGAGAACGGCCAGTTTCGACAAAGCAGGGCATCATCAAACCGTTAACTGGGAATGAAAATTTTACAAAACGAAATAAACTGGGATCCAAACAAGTTTTTCCACCAATTTTGGCGGTAAGCTGAATTTTATCCCGTCTTTCCGTTTTCCTGAGCGCCTTTACTGCTGCTCCATATATTTTCACTGCTCCTACCTATACAACTACTATAATTACGATCGAACCTTGTGCATTAAATGTTGAGTTATTGCACATCATACTGAGATTTAACAAAATTTCCTTACTTTGCGGATACCAGTGAAAGAGGGGATAAGGGTGACTTTATGGATAACTCCTCTACTCTTTATAAGACTTACCATTTTTTATTATGTTTTTCAGAATTGATTCTGCTTTTACCCACACTCCTGCATTACCCTACTCATAGTGCACCAAACCTGTTGTTATTGTTGGGTCTATTAATTAATTAGGAGTGCACGCAAAATAAATAAAGTCAAGGAGACACTTTGATTGGCCCATCACAATCTTTTTAAAATATTGGGCACTCCCCAAAATAGAAGCATACGGATGCTTGGCTTTGGCGCCCCCACCCCCATTTATACTGTATATACATCAAAGTCCAACTTCTTAGGAAAAAAAAAGTTTACACAAGGGACAAGTCCATTGCAAAGAGAAAAGGTACACCACTAAGCCAAGGGGGATCCACCCTGGCCAAGAAGCGAAAATACCAACCCTATTGCGTTGTAATAGGAAAGTTCAACTTTGGCCACAGCATATGGAATTAAAAGTGTGATGCTATTGGGAACATGTCAAAGAATTCTCCAGGAATTCAATAGGAACACATTGGGAATAGTCACCCAAAAATTGTCTGTCACCATTTTGGACTTGGGCTAATACCCCTGATATCAAGTGTGGGTACCTATTGGTGGTACATGGCAGTGTTTTTATACTTTCTCAAATTTTTGGTCATGACTCATGGTGATCATCCAGTATTAAGATTCAGCCAAATTTAGTTACAAAGGAGATATGAAAATAAATGAAGTGAAGTATCCTTCTATTATTGCTGCTGGCTAATGTACTGGAACCAAATTTAAACATCTGACAATTCCTACAATATTTTTAAAATCAAAATCTGGCAATTAAGAACTAGGGATTTTTTTTCCAATTTGGTTAAGTCCAGAAGTTGGCGATTATTTTCCAGATTAAAAAAAAAGAGAAAACTTATTTGAAATTACACTGAAAATAAGATTTGTCCTAAACTTTTTCTCCCCCAAAACATCCATAGAATACTTCTTTTTAGCATTTTCTATTGTAAATTTGCCAAAAATAAAAAGACTGGGACAGAAGTACTACTTGCTATGAGTACTTACAGCTTCTTAAAAAATTCTGGCCTGCATGGCAGCAAAGGCCCTTTTTTTGCTGGGAACATCATAACCAGCATTGGCTGCCAGCTATTATTACTTTTTGGTCCCAGGGGGTGGTCAGGAGTCCAGCCTGGGGGACTCGGACTAAAGAAACTAATCACTAGCAACTACTATAGAAATGCTTTCAACTAGGCTTTCAAAAGCTACATCTCCCAGCAATTCTAGTGATGCCAGTGTGAAGTTATTTAAGTGGTGGTGATGTAATGGAGTTGGATTCTCCAAACTCTCCCGCCTACTTTTCTCCTCACTCTCTATGGTCAGCAAGTGCAGATTCACTGATACACCATTCCTGTTTCATTTTAGGGTTTTTTCTTTTTTCTTTTTTGAGGGTTGGGTGTGGGAAGGGTGGCAGATTGAAAATGCTTTGCTTGTAAGAATAGTTACTTCTGACTGTTCTTGGCATGGATTCTATCATAGCCTTGGGTGAGTCAGCACCCACATTGGTACCATGGTAAGAATCCCAATATATATATATATATATATATAATTTCTAAATATTACAAATATCTCATGAGTAGATTAAATCAGGGTCTCTAAGTCCAAATCCAACATTTTTTTGGGCTTAATATGGTGATGTGGCCTCATTGAAAAAGGTGGCGGTAACACAGTGGGTGCTGCTGGTTCACACCATGTATGAAATCCTTGGCCAAAATGTGTACTCCTTTCTCTCCAGTTTTACCAGTTTTATGAATCCTAATTAACCAACCAAGGCCAGTTTTAGTTTGTACCATTTGGCCTAATCAATCAGGGTATCGAACAATCTCAGCCTTTCAGATTGGCCACAGTGAACCAGCACCCACCAGTGCACCATGGAGGATGGATGGTAAGTGGTCAGGAAACAGTTTTCTGTCGAGTTTCAGCTCCTTAGCTAACAGTGAGGGTTGGCTCAGTTGCTTGTGGGTTGTTAGTAGGTTGGTAATAAGAACAGCCCTTACCTATGTATAAACCAGTGTTGGGCGGTTCTTAAATCCGTCCTCAGTTACTAGCCAGTTTTTAGAGCGGTTATATATATATATATATGATTGGCGGTTCTCATTTTGTGAAACCCTCACCCTCACCTCTGACCCGGCAATTTTCAGAAGATTCATACCTGCCCCCACCTCCAACCCGGTAGACAAATTTTTTTGAAGATCCAAGCCCCCTTCTGCCCCAACACCCAGAAATGCATGAGGTTCTTTGAAAGAAACCCAACATTAGACAAGTTTGAAAACCATCTCACTGCCAAGGTTCTTTCACAGAAACCTGACCTTGAAAACTGCTCACTTGAGGTTCTTTCATAGAAACCCAACCTTTCCAAGTTGTGAAAACCACGTGTGTTTCCATGAGTTTCTTTCATAGAAACTTGAGCTTTGCCGAACTTCAAAGTCTCTCGGTTTTCTTAAGGTTTTTTCAAATAAACCCAATCTTCCCAAAATTGCTTTGCATTTTCTATGGAGGTTCTTGAGTTTTACATTTCCTACAATGGAGAAAGGATGAATCAGATCGTTCAACACCTCTATTTTTTGGGAGCTACATGAATGCAACCTTAGAATGGCAACATTCGTTGCTTCTTTATAAATTACTCAACCTTTATTCAAGTATGGTGATGGTGATTTCATCAGATGCATTAAACAAAGGTGACAAAACATAAAACAAAAACTTTTTTTTATTGTTTTGTTGTTGCTCATGTGTTTTTCTATCTTTCTTTTCCTTTTCCTCTATCAACAAGCTCAAGGTGTGGTATGCAATTGCAATTTTTTTGTGTTTCACTTATGTTTGCCCCACCTACATGTGTTTTATTTGCTTTTCAAACCACTACTTTTTGCAATTCTCACACTACATTTCCTCGCCATTTCTTTGCTCCACTACCATGGAATCTTCAACTCCAAAAACCAATGCTAGTGTGTAAGTCGAACCTAATGCCCTTTGTGTTGTTGGGCGTTTGGCAAGGTGTAGCATAACAACATTGTGAACAGCTAAAAGCAGAAGGCCCCATCCAAGGTCAACACTGATGATCTTATAATCCAAGAGGCATTGCTAAAGAACTTGAAAAAACAAGCAAAGTTTTGGAGGCCTCATTAGAGGGTTTCAAAGACATGGGCTTTCTTTAAGGTGAACAACAACAAACCTATTGATTTAAAACAGTTAGGTCATGAGACACATTGTTTATCATGCTAAGACTCTTGGCCCTGAGATCCTGGCCTTGTGCACAAGATGCCTCAAAAGCCTCGTTGCATATAAAAAATTTCATAGCATATCAACCTTGAAAAAGCACGTGGAACAAAATCCCACTACTTTATTTTAAAGGTATATAAAGAAGGTACATGTATTACATCCTAAAAATCTTTTTGATCAAAAACTAGCTACTAAGTGGCAAAATGTTACCCCTAATGCCATCTCCGGATTTTTTTTCATCTTCAAATCCATTTTCAAAAAACCATGAAATGCAGAAAGGGTTTTTGGAAGACATCATGTTGTTTGTGGTCAAAGGTTTTTTATCACAAGGATTGTTGAATCTATTTAGTTCCATAGATTAGCTCTTCAATTGCACTTGAGGATGAACTTCCCATCTAAAAAGGTTTTTAGCAAGGAAGTCCTTCCTACATTAATGAATAAGACATTGGTAGAACATGTGCAACTTGCCTTGGATAAATGCTTGTCAACCATGTGCACATTTGATCTTTGGATGTCAAAAGGCCCCCATGATATATTTTGCGATGGTTATTATTTTTTTCTTTAGCAATTGGGAATTGAAACACATCACTATTAACTTGTTTGAAGCCAATGATACTAGTGGTGCTACTATGGTTATGAAGTTGAAACAAATCCTTGATAAATTCTCACTCACACAAAATATTGTGGCCTATGTCAAGGACGAGGGGTTCAATTTACAAACTTGTGCAATGGCTTTCAATTCAATTATCTCTTGTGATGGCCTTGGCATGACTTAGCCATTTGATGGTTATTGTTTCAGGCATGCATTATCAAAAGTATGTTAATATGCCACTTCGGATGACAAGGTGAATCGCAAGCCACATTATGCATCAATAAAGTTTACTCAATTAAACACTTAGAAATGCATCACATGGCCAAAGAAATTTAGCAAGGGGAGTCAAACATGGGAGAAGGTGTGCATGAATTCTAGTACGATCTTTCGCAAATTGAACACGCCAATAATAACAAAGTATGTTTCAAATTTATAACCTTTTGTGTTTTGTGGTTTGGCATTTTCCATTTTAAATATCTTTTTTTGTTCCACAATAGTTAGTATTTCAATTAAATATTTTCTCCATGTCTATGAACCAAATCAATTTTTGATTTTTTTCTTTTTGTGTTAATTTTGTCAGCAAGGTTGAATCAATGGAAAGGTCTAATTAAATTGATCTTCTATTACAAGTCGAGGAACATATTTAAGTTTTTTTTATCTTTCTCATTTCTTGATTTTTAGTTTGGATCATTGAGGTTTTTCTTCATGGCTACATTGCAATTTAGATTCTAAACTACTTAGTATAAGTGCATTGGTTGAAGATGCATTTGAATTGTTCCCCTTCATGGCTACATAAAACTTTGGATTTTGAACTACTTAATTTAACTATCTTGGTTCAAGGTGCATTTGAGTTGTTTTTCTCATGGCTTCAGTATTTGTTATTTGTTGTCCATGGTTGATTTTAAAGGCATGGTTTAAAGTTTTAAGTGCCTTGGTTGAAAGACATAACATTGATTTATTCATAAAACTTAAAAGAAAGCTGATTTCAAATGCCTCTATAGTGTAAATGTAATGATGAGGCCTTCATTAAAAAAATCATAAAGGCAAAGGGTCACAATTGAAATAACAAGGCTTGCCTTTGAAAAATTTAATCAAAAAATTATCATTTGGATAAAATCGGATCAAATAACTAGATCAAATAATTGCCTTTTGAATTTAAAAACCAACAAACTTAGGCCAGCTAAGGGCTTTGACTAAGAACTTGTTGACATAAATGATTGATTTTTTCCCAAAAAATCGATCTATAGAACTCCTCCTTCCAATTGTCCAAACCCATGGAATTGGCCAATTATTACAAATTAAAAGTTTTTAAACAATTGAAACCAATCAATTTTTTGAAATTGAAATTTTTAAAAAATTGAAACCGGTAGGTTTTTTGAAAATTGTAAAGGTCAACTACTTTCAAAGAACTACCCAACACTAGTATAAACCATCTACTTACTTAGTAATTACCTATTTTGTGTACCTATTTACCCATATATGAAACCAATTTCTTACAAAATTGGTTACCAAGGTGAAACCAAATATTAACTCAATTTGGGTTCATCCACAATCAAGTAATAATGGGCATCCAATGGATAGTGCACTAATGGGTGCTGGTTCACCATGCCCTTTTAAATTGAAAAATTATTTAGTGTAAGGAACTCTAGTTTGTGCTCCATATGGAAAAGATGTCTTCAAAGGTTACCTTCTTTCAACTTTGAATATTGATTTTTAGATGGTGTCGAATTTGTAATGATATATTATGATGACTACTTGTAACATCTTTCTTCGTCTAACTCTCATGCTTTTGTGCTCACTTAGCTCTTCAAGTTACTTTGTCTTCTCAACTCTTAATTACCCATGCATGTCACACACACACAACGTTAACATTAGCTTTTCGGCCTAGCTGAATTGGATTCACTAACTATCCTAGACCCATTAAATGACTAGAACTTAATACATGTGAGCTCCTCTAAACCCATGCAGAACTACTTTACAAAATGCCCATGACACTCAATCTCCCATGATGGTTCTTAAATCATTCCGAGGTGACTTCAAAATGACTCTTAAATATTAGGGTTTAGGGTGACCAAATGTTGTCCCCTTATAGGAAAGGGTTTTTGAGATTTTGATTCCAATAACCACCTTGAAATAACACCAAGTGTTGAACCCATTTCAGGGTTATTCATGCAACTTTAGGAACCACTTTAGGAAACAACCTTCAACCTTCCTGCTAGCACCAACCACATGTTAGTGCCCATCCTTATGCTAACACACCCAAAGGTGAACCCCATTTGCCTTTGGGTCCAAACTCACAAGCCCATGATTCCGATCAGCCCAAACAATTGGGGAGTCAAACCCGAGCTCACCATGTTGGTTGTAAGCCTTCCCATGTCACCATGG
>Ga0116229_10006396_pt1 | contig 18948 bp, 14 predicted proteins | sample S1TSphgellanicum_3_FD_87313 | JGI IMG/M metagenome (GOLD analysis project Ga0116229, IMG submission 87313) | Host-associated microbial communities from peat moss isolated from Minnesota, USA - S1T2_Fc - Sphagnum magellanicum MG | ecosystem: Host-associated > Plants > Peat moss > Unclassified... | reverse complement strand
GTGACTACGCCGATAAACGACTCGAGATTGCGCTGACGTCGCTGCAGGAGGCGCGGGAAAACGCCATGAAGCAGCAACTGTACGTCGAGGGCATCGCGCAACCCAACCAACCGGACATCGCCATCGAACCGAAGCGCATCCGAGACATCGCCGCCACGTTCCTGCTGTGTCTGGTCATCTGGGGCGTGCTTTCGCTGTTGGTTACTGCCGTGAAGGAACACGCGGAGTGACCGACGCAGCGAGCCACACGGGCGCGTTCGCTCAGGCCCTCCGCGTTCAATCGAGGGTCGTCGGCGCGCTGATCATGCGCGAGATCATCACCCGCTACGGGCGGCACAACATCGGATTCATGTGGATATTCGTCGAGCCGATGATGTTCACATTGGGTGTCGTGTCGATCTACCTTCTCCTCAACCATCATCCGCCCGGGGTGTCGCTCATCCCGTTTACCGTCATCGGCTATACATCGGTGCTGCTCTGGAGGAACACGATCGGCCGCTGCGGCAATGCCATCGAGCCCAACAGGTCGCTGCTCCATCATCGTCACGTGCGGGTGCTCGATTTGTTCATTGCGCGGCTCATTCTCGAAGTTGCGGGGACGTCCATCGCCTTCCTCATTCTCGCCACGCTGATGGTGTTGGCGGGCCTCATGCCGCCGCCCGACGACATATTCGAGATGATCGTCGGCTGGGCATTGCTCGGATGGTTCGCGATGTGCATGGGGTTGTTGATAGGCTCTCTTGCCGTCGTCTCGGATGCGGTCGAACGGGTGTGGCATGTCTGCGCTTATCTCTTCCTGCCGGTGTCAGGCGCGTTCTTCATGGTCGACTGGCTCCCAACTGCTCTGCAGCCTTGGGCACTCCTCATTCCCTCGGTGAATTGCGACGAACTGCTGCGCGACGGATATTTCGGCGCGCAGGTCCACGCTCATTACGACATCGCATACGTTGCGGTCGTGAATATCCTGTTGATGCTGGCGGGCCTGCTAACGGTGAAGCGTATTTCCACGACCGTGGAGGGCGCATGATCCGCCTCGACCATGTCGTGAAACGCTACCACACGCGACGCGGAACGCATCCCGTGTTGAACGGCGTTTCGTTGCAGCTCAACCGGGGCGACAAGCTCGGGATATTGGGCCGCAACGGCTCCGGCAAGTCGACTTTGATCCGAATCATCAGTGGGGCCGAACTGCCGAATCACGGGAAGGTCGTCCGCCAGATGTCCGTTTCATGGCCGCTGGCGTTCGGCGGCTCCTTCCAAGGGAGCCTCACAGGGATGGACAACCTGCGATTCATCTGCCGGGTGTATGGCGCGGATTTCAAGTCCGCGCTGCCCTTCGTGCAGGAGTTCTCCGAACTGGGCAAATTCCTTCGGGAGCCGGTCAAGACGTACTCCTCCGGCATGAGCGCGCGCCTCGCTTTCGCCATTTCTATGGCGATCGAATTCGACTGCTTCTTGATCGACGAGGTCATTTCGGTGGGCGACACCCGTTTTCACGAAAAGTGCCGGCGGGAATTATTCGAGAAGCGGAGCGACCGGGCCTTGATCGTCGTGTCCCACGAAGCGCACAACATTCGCGACCACTGCACGCGGGCCTGCGTGTTGCGCGACGGGCTGTTGCAGGAGTATCCGGACGTCGACACTGCCTACGAAAGCTACAACGAGCCCGACACAACAAAGAGAGTGAACCGTGTTGACTAAAAAGCCGAACGTGGTGATGGAAATGCGTCCCGCTTTTGACGGGTTCGCAGGCATTCCCCAGGAAGTGCGGCTGCTATTTCGCGGCTTGCGGATGCTCAAGTCCTTCGAAGTAGCCGGAATGATCCAATTATCGCATCGCATTCTGGCGAGGGGTACGGACGACAAGAAGTGGCTGTTCAAGAAGGCCTCTTTGTTGCCGGCATACCGGATCCACCGCTATTCGCGGGTCGTGATCTCGGCCGCCGAACGGCCGTTTTCGACGGTAGCGGACTTTTTTTTGGAGTGGATCGAACGGCACTTCTCGGCCCTGAGCTTGACGGCACGGACGATTTTCGGCTTTGGCGGCATTCGCCTCACGACGTTCGCTCCCCGACACTTCGAGGACTTCATCTGGCGTTCGATGTTCTCCAAGACGCTGCCCGCGTCGGACTTCGATCTCGTCACCGGCGCCAAGCAGATGGTCTGCCCCATCCCGTGGAACACCATGCATACCGTTGGACTCAACACCGTCCGAATGTTTCTGTGGCCGCGCTATGCCAGGCTCGACACGCGCGGGGTGGATGTGTTCATCGGACATACGCCGTATCCGGCCCGACTCTCCCGCGGCACGGTCTTCGTGATCCGCTATCACGATGCCCTGCCTGTACTCATGCCGCACACGATACCGAACAAGGCGCGCCACCAGGCGGCTCACTTTTATGCCCTGATGAGCAACGTCCGCTCGGGCGCGTATTTTGCCTGCGTCTCCGATGCCTCACGCAACGATCTTCTGAAGCTCTTTCCCGACGCGGCCGACCGGGCCGTCACGATCCACAACATGGTCTCGCATCACTACTTTTTGGAGGCGGCCTCAACACCGGCCAAGGTGGCAGGTATCATTCGCTCGCGCCTGTACACAGCCGAACACCATGGCAGCGCAATCGACATCGAACCCAAGTTTCTCACCCTGCGCGAGAAAGAGAATTTCTACACCAAGCACCTCGCGCAGAAGGGATTCAAGTATCTGCTGGTGGTGTCGACCATCGAGCCGCGCAAAAACCACGCCCGTCTGTTGGCGGCCTGGGAGGCAGTGAAGGCCGATATCGATGCATCGATCAAGCTGGTGGTCGTCGGCACGCTCGGGTGGAGCTATGCGGAACTGACTCAGGATTTCAAGTCCTGGATCGACCGCGGTGAACTCTTCATGCTTCAAGCCGTGCCGGCACCGGATCTGCGGGTGCTTTACCGCCACGCCGTGGCCACGGTCTGCCCAAGTCTCGGCGAGGGCTTCGACTTTTCGGGTGTCGAGTCGATGTGCAGCGGCGGCCGCGTGATCGCCTCCGATATCCCCGTGCATCGTGAGATCTACGACGACGCAGCCGTGTACTTCAACCCGTATTCGACCGTGAGCCTCAAGGACGCGCTCGAGAAGGTCATCTATGCCTCCGATGCCGCCGAAGTGCAACAAAAGCTGGAGGAGGCCGGCCAGGCGGTGGCCGCCCGCTACCAGCCGGACCAAATTCTGCCGCAGTGGGACCGCTTCCTCGCGCGCGTGCTGAGGGAGCGTCCCGGCGTCGGGAGTTGGGCACGCAAGGCTGCCCAGGGGATGAACCCCGTTTGGGTGAGCCCAACGCCGCCCACTGCGGGCACGGCGGACTCCCAATGACCTCGACTCCGGCGGTGACCACGACGCGATCCAACCCACTCTTGATCCGACTGACCGGCAAATTAGCAGCCCGCGATCTGACTCGCGCCGTCTATTCTGGATTGCTCGAGCGCGATCCGGACAAGGACGGCGTCGACGCCTACCGTCCCCTGTTCGAGCGCGGGGGACAGCTTGCCGACGTCATCAAATGCGTCGCCTCATCGACGGAGTTCCGCGAAAGATTCATGCACCAGTGCGCCGGTGAATTGACTCGCGCGGTCTATTCCGGATTGCTCGAGCGCGATCCGGACGAGGATGGAGCCGACGCCTGCCTTTCCTTGTTAGAGCACGGCGGACATCTTGCCGACGTCATCAAATACATCGCGTCGTCGACGGAGTTTCGCGAAAGATTCATGCGCCAGTGCGCCGGCGAATTGACTCGCGCCGTCTATTCCGGATTGCTGGAACGCGATCCGGACGAGGATGGAGTCGACGCCTACCTCACCCTGTTCGAGCACGGCGGACATCTTACCGACTTAATCAAGAGCGTCGCCTCGTCGACGGAGTTTCGCGAAAGGTTCATCGGCCAGTGCGCCGGCGAATTGCTGCGCGCAGTCTTCCAGGGAATCTTGCATCGTGATCCGACGCCCGAGGAACTCACCGGCGCGATGACCTCGACCGCCGACTTGACAGAACTACTGAGGACGCTCGGCGCGTCCGAAGAACATTGGCAGGCCCAGTTCGAACGACATGCGGAACGCCTGGAGGAGTACGTTTCGGCACTGTTCCGCCGACAGGCCGCCTCCGTCGTCAACGATATCTACTCTGCCCTGCTGGGTCGATTCGCGGACCCGCAAGGGTCCGTCGTATACACGGATAAATTGCAGAGCCCTTCCGACATAGGCTCGGTAGTGAAGATCGTTGCGGATTCCGAGGAGCATTGGCAGCTGCAGCTAAATCAGCGAGCGCCCGCATTGATAGACCGCGTGGCTTGCGCTCTTCACTCTGGGTACCTCGACCACGTCGGTCTGGCGCCGCATGATGCGGATGCATTTACCATGGCACTGACCGAACGCATTCGATCGATCACGGAATCTGATCGATACTTTTCGGTTCTGGTGAGCCGCCGCAGCGAAGCGCTGCTCGACGCGGTCTATCGGGCGCTGTTGAACCGCCCGGTAGACCGGGAAGGCTTGGCGGCTTATGGGCAAGCAATGAGAGGACCGAATGACCTTGGCCGCGTAATCCACGAGATTTCGACGTCGCCGGAATACAAGCAACGCTTGAAGGCCAGCAACTTTCTGAACGCCGCGGTTCCTACGCCGGCGGCAGTTGCGATCAACCATGTAGAGGAACTCTTCCAAAAACTCGCCGGACGGGCAGCCAGTCCGTTCGAAGTGTCGCGCTGCCTGGCGCACGGCGAACAGCTCGGACGCGCCACGCCGACGGTGCTTCGAGAGTTCGCCCTCCAACGCGATGCACGCGACGTCAAGGTGTTGCTGTTCGGCGCCTACGGGAATGGCAATATGGGCGACGCCTACCAAGCCATCGCACTGCAAAAGCACCTGATGGAGACCTGGGGCCTGCGCGAATCGCAAATCTTTGCTACGAGCCTGGCCTGCTCGTCGGATTTTCCATTTCCGCCCGCTCAGAAACTGCCTCCAGACGCAATTCTCGACCCCTGGATCGTCAACCGGTTCGACTGCCTGATCATTGGCGGCGGCGGATTGATCGGACATCCCCATGAGCCGCTCTTTGACGCAGCATGGGTCGGGCGCGTGCACACACCGATGCTGCTGCTGGCCGTCGGCGCCGCATCGCCGACGGCGGAAATGCACCGGGCATTGCTCGAAAGAGCTTGGCTGGTATCCGGACGAGACGAGCCCTCCTTAGCCGCACTCAAACGGGTGCGGGAGGACGCCGTTCTGATTCGAGACCCGATATTGAGCATCGGGGATATCGCGGCATTGGGCGCCCTTGACGCGGTGCGCCCGTCGAGGACAGCGTCGAAATCGGACATCGGTGGCGAAGTTCTGTGGATTCTCAAGTACCCGGCCTCGCGCAAAGACATCGGATTTCTAACCAAGGTGGCAAACCTTATCCAGAGCCAAGATACAGGACGACACTCGGTCGTGAGCATCGAGCCGGAGCGCGATCAGGCCCTCGAGCAATTCCTGCCGGGCCAGGTCCGATATCTGAGCAGCTTGTCCGACTTGCGACTGTCGCTCGAGAGGGCAAAAGTCGTCGTGTCCATGCGCTATCACGGATGTATTTTTGCCGCACTCGCCGGCAAGCCATCGATCGGCTACTCGCAGCCGAAGATCAAGAACCTCTACGCCGAAGTGTCGATCCCGGGATTCTATGAAGCCGCCTTCGACCATCTCGAGGAGTTGATCCTCGCGCCGGAGATGATCGCGTCTCGCAATTGCCGGCTTGACACACTGCAGAGCGCGTTTTCCTCACAGCTCAAGATGGTGGGTACCCTCGCTCTCATCGACAATTCGCACGCAGGCTCGCCGCGTCCGGACTAGGCGTGTATATCCACATGACCCGAACGACCGCCCAACGAGGCAGCCACAGGCTCGACGTATCTTCCCGGAGCGCGGTATTGATCCTGACGACGCTGGCGTTGAACGCCTGTGCATGGCTTCCGACCAGCGGCCCGTCGCTTGCCCGAGTGCAAGGCGTGGCGGGCCCCGACATTGCAATTGTCGATGTAGATGCGGCCGTGGCGCAGCGACTGAGGGATCGGCGGGTTCAGGAGCCATTTTCTGCAGCATTTGACGGCGATGCCGTCCGCAATGATCTGGTGAGTTCCGGGGACGTCGTCGAAGTGGCGATCTGGGAAGCACCCCCTGCGGTCTTGTTCACTTCAGCCGGACCCGCCGGTGTACCGGAAGCCGGTTCGATGATCGTTCCGTCGAATGCCACCAACTTCCCGCAACAGATGGTCGGCAGCGACGGCATGATCTTCATCCCGTTTGCGGGACCCATCCAGGCGGCTGGAAAGAGCGTCACGGGGATCGCCGCCGAAGTGACGGCCCGACTCAGGGAGCAGGCCAATCGGCCCCAGGTGCTCGTGCGATTGATTTCCAACAACACCGCGTATGCAACGATCGTGGGTGAAGTGGCCTCGAGTACGCGAATGCCGATCACACCGCGTCGCGAGCGGTTGCTGGATGCGTTGGCGGCCGCCGGCGGCACGAGGCAGCCCATCGGGAAGGTGAGTTTACAAGTGACCCGCGGCGACAACGTGCATGCCCTGCCACTCGACACCGTGATTCGTGATCCGCGGCAGAACATCCCCTTGCAAGCGGGCGACGTCGTGACCGCGCTGTATCAATCCTTCCACTTCACCGCGCTGGGCGCCACCGGCAAGAGCGACGAGATCAATTTCGAATCACAGGGGATCTCGCTCGCACAGGCGCTGGCGCGCGTGGGGGGCGTCATCGACACCCGCGCCAATGCAGAGGGCGTGTTTATCTTTCGTTTTGAATCGAACGCCGCCGCCGGCTCGGCAAAGCGCCCCGTCATCTATCGCATCAACCTCAAAGATCCCAGAACGTTCTTCGTCGCGCAGACCTTTCCGATGGAAGATGACGACGTTCTCTACGTGGCGAATGCGCCTGCGGCCGAACTCCAGAAATTCTTGAATCTGCTGCTGACCACCGTGTATCCCATTGAAGGCGCCGTCACGCTGACGAAATGATTGCCGCGACCACAGAAGCACTTCTAAGAATGGACGCGGAGATCCAGGCGGCCGAACAACTCGCTTCCAGTGACGTCGACTTGCGTTCAAGGCTGTCCAGGATTTCGGGCGAACTGTCGAACCATTTCTCCTATCTGGCCTCTGTGGGTAATCCATTCTCCAGCGCCTATGTTGCCGAGGTGGCAAGAATCCATCGCGCGGTCATTGGCAAGAACTACGCGGTATCATCGGAAGGCCTGCCCGGCCTCGACCCGGCGAGGGAAGAACATTGGGCATTTCCCTATGGAACTCAAGCACCGTCAATAGTCGGCGGATTCCTCATCGCCTACGGATTCGTCATCCAAACGATGGCGCTTCCCAAAGGCGCGAGAATCTTGGAAGTTGGTTGCGGCTTGGGTAGCTTGACGTTTTTGCTGGCCAAGATGGGTTACCAGGTCGACGCTCTCGACGTCAATGATACGCAATGCAGCATCGTACGAAAAATTGTCGAGGGATTGCCGACAAAACCCAATGTGATTTGCCAGGCGTTGGACCGGCATCTCGATGGCAGCGTGGAGCGATATGACGCCGTGCTGTTCTTCGAATCCTTCCATCACTTCATGGACCATTGTGGTTTGCTCCAGATTCTTACTCGAAAACATCTGTCTCCCGGCGGGAAGATAGTCCTCGCAGGAGAACCGATCTTTCGGGAATCCAGCAACATCCTGCCTTATCCGTGGGGGTTACGATTGGACGGCGAGAGTTTGCGCGCGATGCGCAAATGGGGATGGCTCGAACTCGGGTTTACCGAAGCTTACATCAGAGACATGTTTGCAAGGATCGGCCTATCGTTTGTCCGACACAAGCTCGACATATCACCATGGGCGGATATTGTCGTCGGCAGTCCTGATCGCGGAACGGCTGATGGAGCCCTCGATTGAGCGAGTTCGATTACATCCTGCATAACATCAACGACGCGGATTTTATCGATGCTCCGTTCCGGCACATCTATCTGGAGAATTTCTTCAGCGAACGACATTTCGGGGAAATCATCAAGTCGCGGGAAGTCAATATCGGCGCGGTGCAGAGCGATGAGCAATTGATTGCAGAATTGCATGCGCGGGATTTCAGGGAAATTCCATTCCCGGGCACCACCACGGATATCCCGACGTATCTGAGGTGGCATAAGGACCGGCAGAACCAGGAGAACGTGAACCAGAAGACCTGTGAAGGCTTTGGCGTGACATTTCGACTGCAACAGACCGCCGCCGGCTCGTTCTTGCGGGAAGTCGGCGACTTCTTCGCGTCCGCCGGATTTTGGGCGGCCGCGGCGAAGAAACACGGCATAAAGGTCGAGGATACGAGAAGTGACTTCGGACTTCAGAAATATCTGGATGGCTACGAGATCAGTCCCCATCCGGATATCCGGAAAAAAGCCCTGACGTTCATGATCAACATCAATCCCGCTCCTGATTCCGAGAATCTCGATTATCACACCCGGTACTTGACGTTCAAGCCGGAACGCTCGCAGATGCTGCAGTCTTGGATCACGCATCAGGACGTCGACCGCGGCTGGGTGCCGTGGGACTGGTGCGATATTCATAAACAACAGTCCAAGAACAACAGCTTGGTGATGTTTTCACCGTCCAACTATTCCTTGCATGCGGTGAAAGCATCCTATGACCATCTGACGACTCAACGAACCCAGTATTATGGAAATCTGTGGTTCAAATAGCGCCCAGCAGCGTCGCCAAATTCGACGAGATGAGATCGAGGTCGGCCGCGAGACGCTGTTTCTCGTGCAGGCACTGATCGAGCTTCGCCGCGACGGCGGCGTGCGACACCTCGTACTCGGCCAGAACACCACCAAATAACCGACTCGATTGGTCGAGCAGGCCGCGCACCCGATCGAGCGTGTCGAAAGCGGCACTCGAATGTGGATTTCGCGCCAGATCGAGGAGAGCCGCGTACGCGAGCGCGGTCCACTCATGCAGAGCGGGCTCAGCGATGACGGCCACATCGTTCGCTGCATGAAGCGGTGGGCTCCGGACGAGGTATTCGTCGATCGCTGAGGCGGCGCCGCCCGTGCGCACGGGCCAGCAAAGGCCGGTGTCGGCCGAGATCTTGGCGATCACGCTTCGCCAGTCAGCCTGAAAGTGATCCCATTCGAAGATCGAGCGGACCTCGGGGCGGCTTTGCACTTCCGCATCGAGTACGTGCCGCAACCAGAGCAGTGCACCGAAGCTGATCGACAACCCGTGTTCTCTTTTGAGCGATTGGCAAACTTCCAGCGGCGAACGAACCGGAATCACGATGCGTGTACGCGCATCGATGTCCCGCAGAAGGCTGAGCCAGAACGGCGCGAAGCGGCAGATGCGAGGATCTTTGAGGACCACCAGGTCATCGCGGCCGAATTCGGCGGCGAAGACATCCGCTGCGCGCCGCTTGAAGGTGGCGGCCGGCGCCGATTGGTACCACTCCGGATCGAAGGGACGCCAGTCCTGCCAACTCGATCCGGCGGAAGCCAGGATGTCTTCATGCAGATCCATGAGTGCCTTCGATTCGAAATAGCCGCGCAGATTGCCGGCGTTGGCCGGCATCAAAGTAGCCGGCGTCGCGCACCCAAGCCTCGCCAGCGTACCGGCCAATGCGCTGGTACCGCTGCGATGCATTCCGAGGACCATGACGACGTCCGACATACAGGAACGCGCTACGCGCCGACCCAAGCGGGTGCGCGGCCGTTCCAATGCAAGATATTGGCATCGCCAACCGCCTCTCTGGCGGCGCGCAGAAAATCGTCGTCCCAAGGAAGCGGTCGATGCGCTATGGCCGTATTGTCCACACACAGGTTCCAGGTGCTGTTGCTCGCAACTCGATGTTCCAGGCCGAGGTACTGGATCGCCCATATCAGGGCACCCTGATCGTGCCAGGAGATCGCCTCTCGAACGTTCTCATCGACCGCGGCGCGCTGCACCGGGAAAAGGTACGCGTCGATCGCCGCCGAATCTCGATCCAGCCGCCACGCCGAAACGCCGGCGTTGACCGTGGGAACCGACGGATCGAATCTCCGCCCGATGGGCAGAAGATCGTAAAGCCTGGGCTTATTGGCAGTACATTGCGGCGCCTTGTTTTCCGGGGTGAACACCGGACCCTCTCCTATCGCGGCGAACAGGTCGCCCAGGTTCCTGAGTACGACGAGATCGCAGTCCATCCAGACCACGTCCCGGAACGGCGCGTGCTTGATCAGCAGCGGACAGATCCACAGAGGCCACACTCGTTTGTTCAACTTCGACAACCGCGGTGTCCGACCGGTGACCACCCTGATCTGCTCGATGAGCGGATCATCCGGAAGCGGCAGCAATTTGAGATTGTCGAGCCTTGCGGCCGCGGCTCTTTGAACTCCAGTCAATCCAAGATCGTAGCAGGCGACGACGCACGGATGACTTTCCTGGACAGACTGATGCAGCATCAGAAGTCCGGGGAAGTAATTCTCGTCGCACAGCGTGATGATCCCGGCGTCCGCAATCACGTGGAGTGCCTCACCATCGGACGCTCGCGCTTGACGCTCGCTCGCAGGACCCTCATGACCGTATCGTCGTAGATTAAATCGCCGCTCCGCAATCGCTCGTCTGCTCGCGCGGCAATGACCACCATCCGCTCGTAGTGGGCCTCGAGTCCCCCAGACTGCCAGAGACGATAGAGGTTGCGCCAGGTCGATCCGACGCTCGCGGGCAATCGGGTGTTGCGAAGATAGGCCGCGCCGCCTTTCTTTATTTTGTTTTCGAACTGGGCGTAGGAGCGAACGGGATAGTGGACGATGTGCAGCGGACCTGGAACGGCAGCCAGGGGCCTTCCGGCCCGCAGCGCGCGATGATTGCCCTGCTCTATTTCGATATCGTGAAACCCTCTGTGAAACACCTTCGACGGTAGAGGACGACCATCGGCATTCAAGGACCGCCGCTCGCGAAAAACCATGCGTTCGGCGAATGGTCGGTCATCTTCCGGCTCGGTCGGCACGCAATTCGTGCGCGGCGCCTCGACACACTCCACGGTTGAACCGATTCCCTGCAAATGTGCCTTCACGCTGACCGCGGTGCTCGCGCCCATCCAGAATTCATCGGCATCGCCGTTGATGACCCAATCGGCGCCGTAATCTTGCGCGGCCATCCGGGCCATCCGGGTTACCCATCGGTGCTGCGAATAGTCATCCGTCGGCTCGAAGAGACAAGCGGCCATCCCTTGGCGGACGTACGTTTCCACTATCTCCCGAGTGCCATCGGTCGACAGATTGTCCGTGACGATGAAGAAGTCGACCCCCTGAGCAATATGGAATTGGATATTTTCGCAGAGGATGTCCGCCTCGTCCCGCACCAACAGGGTCATAACTAATTTCATGGGATCTGCATCAGGTTTCAGTTCAGATGCTTGAGAGCCAAGCCTCTGAGATGCTGACGAAGACACCCGATCGTCGTCGCGATTTGCCGCCGCTCCTGATCGATCCTCGATCGGAATAAGACCCAGAAAAGAGGTGCGAGCGGCAGGTAACGCAGGTCGCTGATTGACGCATCGATCGCCAGCGCCAACGGTCCCCATACCTTGTACAAACCTTCATCGACAAACGGCACATAGGCTTGTCCCAGCTTCGTGAACACGATCACCGGGAAAGCATCGAGCCGGAACTTCAGCCACTCGTAGAGCAGGAAAACAATGACGACGCACATGAGAAGCGGGCTGCCATCCGACGCGAGCAGCGCGGCACAGAACGAAAGTATTTCGATCGGCAGAATCGCGTACACCACGAAGTCCACCAATCTTGCATGCCCCAGCCGATGAACGACGGTCGTCAGCCCCGCTCGGCGATCGTTGTCCTCGCTTTGCAATTGGTGCGAGAGGATGCCGCGCACGCCGGTAGCCGCCGCCCAGAGCAATACCGGAATAACGATCCGCAGTGTCGGTTCGCGCAGCCCTAGATGCCAGACGATGACGAACGTCAACACGGCCGAATAGACATGGGCCGCATAGGCGTCAGCGAATACACCGGCCCATTCCCGCTCCTTGATCCGCAGCGGCGGCACGGAGTACGCCAACGGCAATGAGAGCTCCACGAGGGTCAGCCAAAATCCTGCCGCGCCTCCCACGGAGGCGGCGAAGCCGAGCGCGAACAAGGCGGAGCACACGATGACCATCCACATCCAGCGGCCGCTGTTTTGCGCAGCGGCATTGATACGGCCGATCTTGGAGTCCTCGTCGATATCGAACAACTCATTGAGCGCGTACGCATAATTCGCGATGCCGCAGACCGTGCCGAGCAACCCGACGAGGGCCGTAATTGCGTTCCATGTGCAAGGCTTGCCGTCGATCAGCAGCAGCAGCAGCAGCACGGCGAGCGGCATTTTGTTGTACCACCAGGCGCGAGGCCGGATGAAGATCCTCACGTCGCGTCCTCGGCTCACGAGACGATCGCCAGGAGGCGTTCCGCGAATACGCGTTCACCATAGAGCTGCGCGGTCCGTTGTCTCACTTCCGGGTCGACGCCGCCCATATCGGCTCTCTCCCACTCGAAGGCCAACTGCTCGACGCTGCCGAAGGTCGCGCCGGAACCGACTCCGGAAATGATCTCGGCTCCGCAACCGATCTCATAGGCATTGACGGCGCATCCGGCAAGCAGTGCTTCGGCAAGTCCGATGCCAAAATGCTCGCATTTCCAGTGCTCCGCAGAATCCTTCACGCCGTAACCGCACGCATGCGCATAAATGGAGGATTGCGATCGCAGCTCGTCGAGCACGCCGAGCGCAGGCGCCAGCACAAACTTTACGTTGATGCCGGCATCGACACTCTCCCGCAACTGTTTGAAGTAGGCGCGGTGGATCGGGTTGTTCGGTACGCTGCCGCATAAAATGAGCGTCCAATCGCTTCTGAACTGTTTGGACGTCGCTCTCAGCGCCTCGATGAGCACATCCTGGCGCTTGTCCGGCGAGAAGCGCCCAATCGACAGGATGAACGGCATATTGTCGCGTGGGAGCGCGAGCAACCTCTCTGAGGCCGCCGGTGGCGCCGCCACTTCCACCACCGCCGTGCGGCCGCACGATCGGAGGGCTTCCTCATACGCCCGCTTGGTGAATTGCGAGCCGACGATGACCTTCTCACAGCGCGCGAGCGCCTCCAGTTGGGCGGGTCGATGGGCATCTGCCGGCTGAATGTCCGGATACGGGAACTGGCAATGGAAAAATGCGCGCCGGGCGGAGGGTACGAATCTCGGCAGCCATTCGGCGCCCGTCGTGATGATCCGTTCGAGCGTTCTGCCCGATAAACAGTCCACCGATGCGGTTGCAAGGCGCCCGGTCGGCAGCCCGAGATCGTACATGACATTGTCCAGCCGCATCCGGCTATACGGGTACGGCGTCGCGAAGGCAGTGGCACCCAACTCGCACAGCGCCAAGGCGCCGGCGAGCATGTATCTCTCCGCGCCGCCCGGTCCCAATGGATACGGCGAAAAAGTCGCCTGCGTCACCTCATCGATCCGCGGCGCGGCTCGAACGACGCTCCGCGGAATCAGCCGGTGCGGCAGGCTTGCCGTCGACCGCCGGGATAGGTAGCCGCGCCAGTTTGAGCAGAAAATAGCCTTATTGTGCTCATCGGTCGAGCCCCCGATGGCAGGCTGATGCCTTCTCAGGTCGCGGGTGGTCACATTCTCGATATGCATACAGCCCGCGTCTCGTACTACGATGGCGCGCTTTCCGAGCATGTTGAGCCGCAGACAAAGATCCGTGTCTTCGTAGTAAGCGGGCTCGTAACGGTAATTGAAGCCGCCGAGATCCGCGAATACATCCGCGCGAACCATCATGCAAGCGGCCGAGACATAGTCGACGACATCGTATTCCGGCATTCCCGATGGATCGAAATCGCGATCGACCTTTCCGCGCTGCAGGGCAACTCCGTCCTTCGTGACGAAGGCTCCCGCCTCCTGCAACCGCCCATCCGGGTAACGGAACACGGGAGCCGCCGCACCGCAATCCTTGTTCACCCGAAAGGCCCCGAGCAGCCCATCGATGCAACCGATCGCCGGAAAGGCATCATTGTTCAAGAAAACCAAATATTCACCGCGGGCTGATTCCGCCGCCAAATTGTTGCCCTCGCCGAAATATCGGTTGAGCGGGAGCCGGACCCTGCGGACGGGCGTTTCTTGTCCGCGAGCGCTTTCATAGGGGTCGCTGCCGTTGTCCACGATGATCACTTCATACGGCACCGAAATGGACGACGCGAGGACAGCCCGCGCACTCCAGGTCGACATTTGCGGCTTGTTGAAATCGAGAATGATCACCGAGACGAGCGGGGTCTTCTCTGCCAGCGAAACATTGTGGTCGGCCGTCGGACCGTCAGACACCGGCAACGGAATCGCCGAAGCGCAGGCAGTCCTTGATTCGGCCTCCATGCGCACGATCAGGTCGCCATCCGCCATCGAGCATTCATGCCGATGCCCGACGCTGGAAGTCACCGTGAACGGCATCGCGGCAAAGGCGCCTGCGTACGGCTTCGCGTCGAGTTCGACCAGCAACGGGCCCAGCGGTTCGAACTCTCCCCACAGGACGACGGCCGATTTCTTGCCGACTGACCAGGTTCCCCACCACTCCGCCTGGCCAAAGCCGCTGAGCAAGTAGTCACCGGAATTCCCGCGCGAGGTGAAATCGATGTCGCACACCGTTCTGCCGGTGGATGACACAGTGATCGTGAGCCGCCTGAAGCCAAGCGCCAATTCCCGCGTGTCATTGTTCTCAGCGACGCTGGCCGGCGACGCTGTCGCCGCATACTCGAATTGAAAGGTCACCGGACTCGTCGGGCGTGTGGCGCCGTCCGGCTGTCCGGCGTGCGCCTGGTCGGTCCCGGCGTCACATGCATCCGCGGCAACCGCGGGATACGTTTCTGGGCGGCTTGCCGACAATTTTGCCCGCAGTTCGTCGATCGCCTGTTTCTGGCGGACGGATTCACCCCTCGAGAGCTCGAGGGTCTCATCGCCGGCCTTGACCCTGCACTCGAGCGCCGCGATTTGGCGCGTCCGTGCGAGCATGACTTCCGACGCCCGCGCGATCTGGCGTCTGACCCGCCTGACGGCCGGCTGAAGATCGACGGACTCTCGTTCGTTTTTATCCAAGTCCGCTCACGCTGGCTTCTACGCTCGTTTTCAATGTTTCCGTACTGCCGGCTATCGCCTCCGGCTTGCTGCAAAAGATTTCCAGGCCGGAAATCAATTCAAGAGAGAGCGTCGGGTTCCACGCGACACCGGCGGCCAGTTCGAATTTCTTCCAGAGGTCGTAAACCGGTACATAACTAGGCTCGCGCACATACTTGAGGCGGAATCCGAGCTCCAGGATGAGATCCACTGTGCTCGCGAGATCGGGCATCACCAGATGGTAGACGCTGTTCAGCTTTTTCAAGTCTTCCCGCTGTGCTTCCAGCAATTCGGGTGTCGAACGGAAGTCCTGGGTGTAGTAGTCCTTGATATAAAGATAACCGCCTGGCTTGAGAACCCGCTTCGCGTGCTCGATGACTCGCCTGTAATCGCGCGCGTGACAGAGGGTTTCGAGGAACAGCACCCGGTCAAAGGATTCGGCCGGATAAAGGTCGACCAAGTCGTGGAAATCGCCCTCACGCACGTTTATCCGATCCGTAAGTCCCCGGGCGCTCACCAGCTGTTTGGCTTCGCGCACCTGCACCGGCGAAATGGTGAGCGCCTCCACGGTCACGTTTCGGTGCTGCGCGAACCAGACGGCGGGGCCGCAGACACCACAACCCGCGTCGAGAATTCTCATGCCATCCGCGACGTTGGCCGCATCGACGATATATTTAAGTAGATATTCGGTAGATTCGGGGCGGTTCCCCTGAAAAACGTCCCCAAAACCTTCGATGTATGCCGCCGTCTTCTCGTCGTAGTAATTCTTGACGTCGGTGGTGTCGAGAGCCTGAACCGGTATTCGCGCGTCGCGAATCGCGTCGATGGCTCCTGAACGGATCGCATCGCCCTTGTCGAGCAGCGCCGCGAATTGGCGTTCGGTCGGGTACGAGTTTCGGTTCTTGGAAAAACCGAGGCTCTGCCAGTGGGGTTGCCGTGTCATCAATTCGGGAAGGCGGGTGGTCAGGTAGAAGTCTTCGTCGATGGCGATCACTTCGAAGACGTCGGGCTTATCCCGGTCGAAGAAGAAGTGCACCGGCTGGGCGTCCGAGGGTACACAAACAATTTGGATCGCGATCCGCGCCTCATCCGAATTGTTTTTTGCGGACCAGTGGATCAGAGAGTCATCGAAAATCAGCGCCTCGCCCGCGCTCATCGCAATGACCTTGAGGTACTTGTCGATCAACTCCCCGCAAAAATCCTTGAAGTAGACAGGAGACGACGGGCCTTGCACGTGGGGCAGAATCTTATGGCTGCCGGCTACGATCTGGATGGCGCCGTTCGTCTCGTCCACCTCCACCAGGGGACACCAAATCGTGACGCTCGTGTCGTTCAGATCGGCAAGCGCCGGCCAGTTCTGGTGAATCTCAAATTCACCGGTGCCCGGGGGTTTGACGTAAAAATTGGAGTTGAGAATATGGTATCCATTCAGATACCGCGCCACATACGGATCGAAAAATTCCCTGATGAGGCGATGCGCCTCTCTCCTGTAGCCGACGTTCGTATCGAGAAACGAGCAGTGGTACCGACGCTCAAATCCGCTGCGGTCGTTCGGCGCGAAGTTGTCATCCGGCTTGAGGGTGGCGAGCCGGGCTCGCATGCGGGAAACCTCGGTCGGCGAGAGCATGGGAACCCGGGCATATCCCGACCTGGCGAAACCGCGCTGTAATTCACGATCCTTGAATATTTTTCTCGGGATCGAACCCACGGTGCAGGCTGCCTTGAATTCAGCGTCCAGGCGGACGGTCAATTTGGTACCTGCGAGTAAACACTCCTGGCGATGCCCGACGCTGGAGGTCACAGTAAATGGAACCGCCTTGAATGCACCCGCGTACGGCTTGGCCTCGAACGCGAGCTGAAGAGGGCCCGGCGGTTCGAACTCGTGCCGCAGGACGATGACCGATTTCTTGCCGATCGACCACGTTCCCCACTCTTCCGGGACGCCGAAGCCGCTGAGAACATAGTCTGCGGAATTCCCGCGAGCCGCGAAATCGATGTCGCACAACGTTCTTCCGGTCACTGACGAAGTGATGGTGAGCCGCTTGAACCCTAAGGCCAATTGTCGCGTGTCATTGTTCTCGCCGACGCTGGCCGGTGACGAGGTCGCCGCGTACTCGAACTGGAAGGTGACGGGCATGGTCGGGCTCGTCACCCGCGTCACGGCTCCTGCCTCGTGTTGATCCACTTTCGCTCTCCTCCGCTTTTGGCGCCGATTGACAGAAGAACGAAGCCTGGTAACGCGTGCCTTGAATAACTGTGACATGTGGCAAAGCATTAAGATGTGACATAACACGCAACAAACCTATTCCGACTATGGAATATTTGGACTTTAACAGCCGGACCGGTCATGTCGCATGCCGTTGGAAAGTTGGCGATGGTTATGCTCGTGCTGGAGGCCATGCCAGCCGTGTCGGGGCCCGCTAAATACGGCGTTGTCCTCCTCAACACGCTCGGCTGCAACGCAACTTCGTTGGTCCAAGTTCCCGGCACGACGGACACGTTCATGGGCAGGCAGTTGCTCACCGCCGAAGGCCAAATAGCCGACATCACCGGCCCAAACGACTGCAGCGGCGGCAATCCCGACAATGAGAGGAACGGCAAGGTCTTCAATCGCTGGGCCTTGACGCTCAGCCATTTCGACTGGAATTCGCATCAATTCTCGCTGACAAAGATACTTCTCGATACGTCGATAGACCCCACCACGAAGCGATCCCGGACGATCATCACGGGCGGCCCGATGAAGGGGGCCCTCATCCGTTCAGCCTACGATCCGGACGTCGTACGCTATCGTGGCGAGTACTGGGTCGTGTACGAGTGCACGCTGGAAGACGGCGGACCATTCGCGGTCCGAGGGACATCGAGTTGCATCAGCGCCTATGACCCCGCGCGCAAGTCCATTGATTTGAACCGGACACAGGTCATCATCAGTGGTGCGCAGACCTTGGCGACCGTTTTCAACGCCTCGGCCGTGCCGGAACTGTTGGTGCATCGCGACAAGCTGTTTATTTATTGGTCCGCCCTTGCCGTCGTCGACGGGCGGTTCAGCGCGATCCATATTCGGGCGGCTGAGTTGGTCGTGCGCGACGGGGATGTATCCGTGAAAGGCGCAGCGGGCGGAGTGGTTCATACGCTCGATGAAGCGACGACGACTGAGGTGTGGGCGCCGGACACCGCGGACCCCACCGCGGACACCACGGTGGATTTGCGCGGCTTGTGGGTGGCGCGCAATTCCATCGTGGCTGCCGCGAGTATTGGTGGGCACGGATGCACGGCGCCTTCGGATCCTGAGAGGGGATGTTTTCGTCTGGCGCTCGTCAAGACCGACGAGCCGATCGGCAAGGATGTATTCAATCGTGGGCGGAGGACACGTGCTGAGTCTTTACCCTCGAATGCTCAGGAATACACCAGGCCGGTCCGCGATCCCGACGGTGCCTATTGGTTTGTCGGCCACTTCATCAGGCCGAGCGCCAATGGTGTATCCGACTCCCACCCCATGCCAAACGCTGAGTTCTGGCAGCACCACAACGCGGATTCCGCGTTGGTCATGTATCCGATAGCGGATAGGACTCTGTGGCCGGATGAGTGATTGCCCACCATGACAAGGATAGAGCGATCGTTGTCTGCCGCACTCAGTTTTGCCGAAGACGCTGACGGTCCACCGCTCCTGGCCGCGGCCATGCGTTATGCGGTATTTCCCGGCGGTGCACGCATTCGCCCCCGGCTCTGCATGGCGGTGGCGCGCGCTTGCGGTGAGGACAAACCGACGCT
>Ga0116229_10006395_pt1 | contig 18949 bp, 14 predicted proteins | sample S1TSphgellanicum_3_FD_87313 | JGI IMG/M metagenome (GOLD analysis project Ga0116229, IMG submission 87313) | Host-associated microbial communities from peat moss isolated from Minnesota, USA - S1T2_Fc - Sphagnum magellanicum MG | ecosystem: Host-associated > Plants > Peat moss > Unclassified... | reverse complement strand
ATTTTTTAAATGAAGAGGTAGGTTGTTGATTCTCATAAGAATATGATTGCACTAGTTGGTGACAATGTCAAACCATCACCTTCATCACGGATAACACAAGGAAGAGTTGCCACAAGCTTGCTCACTAACTTCATTAACTCCAGTAGTGGGTGTAGATGAGTGTACAATAATAATCTGTCTAAACTTTTAGGCAAAACCCTATGCAAACACTTGTTGTCATGAGTTTCTATTTGCATTTCTAAAGTCAGTCAAAAAATTCAATCATGGCATCAGCTAGCACACATGAGACATAGTTACTAACTGAAAAAGTCTTTAGTGTTGCCATTTAAGTTGCAATAAGCTTGTGAAAATAAGCCTCATTGTAGCTTTGTCCATGTAGACACAAAGCATCTAAGACTAGGGCATGGAGAGAGGCCCACCTAGAAGGTATGTGGTTGGACCTCATGCACCATAAACCTATCCTCTAAGCACACCAATAATGACTAGTATATGCATAACATCTATGAAAGCCACTTGAAAACATTATCTATGAGATTGCAATTAAAACTCCACATCAAGAGCACAATGATGAAGGTAATAAGACAATGAACGTGCCATAACCTCATAGGAGTCATTCACAAAAGTGTCAAACACTCATCACCTTCATCATGAACGGTTGTCATGAGTTGCTATGACTCTTCATTGACTTCATGAGCTTGCGAAAGTGGGTGGAGTAGATATGCATAAGGACTTCAAAGACTCTCTATGTTTCAAATAAATTCAGAAACCCAATGATTCACAATGCCTAGTGTACAAAATATACTTAGTACCACAACCTTTTGTCCACATCAACCTTGGCTCCACTCTCCAGTAGACTATGAGTAGCAATTTGATCAATTGACAAATAAAAAAGTGATTTTGTTGAAATTAAGTTCCATTCGAATGAAAATATTGAATGAGATTGCATGCACCTTGAATTGAATGTGAATTGTATTTCAAGTTCAATTCAATTGAATTCAAATTCAATTGAAAAGAAATGGGATGCAAATTGGTGGAGAAGGTTTTCAAACCTGCTTGTGAATGTGATGTTGAAGAACAAAAACTTCAAAAATACTCAGATCCAAAAATACACCTTTCCATGCTTCTTTACTCGAGAATGGGCTAGACAGATTCTGGGCAGAAAATTGGTAAGATGAAATACCATGGGACACTACAGTTATCCTATCTATAGTTGTCCTACCTAAGCCAGCTCCAATGAATCATCATCACTGGAATTTGCTTTGACAGCATGTTCTTGATTGGAAGGAGGTAACTACTGTGGAGTAGGCATGGAAAAGAATAGAACTGTGTTAGCTCACAATGTGTCCAATGAGTATTTTTTTCACCTTCAGGGAAGGAGATCCAGGGCTCTCACTCAACACTTTTTCACAGGCATCATGAAACCAAGGTAACAATCACAACCAGCATTGCACATTGGAACAAACATAAGGGCACGCAAAACAATCCTTGCAGGCATTATATCCATTTGAAACAAGACACAGGAAAACACAATTTTAAGGTGATTGCATGCCGCTGCTGTCAAGGAACATAATCTCTGGTGTGTTTGTTATGATGAGACTCACTGCTTCATAGATAAGAGCACAAAGTTGGTGGAGTCCAGGACAAATAAATGGTTGCTCTACTCACCCAGTTTCTATGGCAAGATAAAGGAGGGGGAAAAAAAAAGTCTCAATTCTAAACCCTAAAGCCGCTGGCTGGCTTGTTCAGCCCAAGAAACTCTCAACAAAAAAAAAGAAAAAAGAATACGTGTTAAGGAAAATTGGAAAACCTGTTTGTGAGATTGTTGAGCAGATCCCCAAGGCCAAAAAGCAAAGTGTGATGTGCTCCTCCCTTTGAAGAAATGGGATTGATTTCAAACAGGAAACCCTAAAGAATTTGGGTTTGTGTGATAGGGTTTGCAGATCCTTCTTCTCTTTATTGCTGCTGCTTGAGGTATTCTTGCCATCCCAGTTGCTCAAGCCTTTCCGCTTTCTCCAACACCATCTCCTTCAAACCCTTTTGATAGTCCAGCATCTTGTCCACCAATTCCGGGTTGCTGAGGCCAAGTATCCGCACTGCCAACAGTCCTGCATTGGTGGCATTCTGAATGGCAACAGTTGCTACCGGAATTCCTCTCGGCATCTGGACGATGGAGAGCAGGGAATCGAGCCCATCAGTGGCGCTACCCTTGACAGGGACGCCGATCACAGGAAGTGGAGTGAGGGATGCCACCATTCCAGGAAGGTGAGCAGCTCCGCCTGCACCTGCGATGATGACTCTCAGTCCACGTTGGTGAGCCGTTTGTGCATACTTCACCATTCTTTCCGGTGTTCGATGGGCCGACACAACCGTGAGTTCATACGCAATACCGAAGAGTTGAAGAATCTCTGCAGCACTTTGCATGACTGGTAGATCCGAATCCGACCCCATAATGATTCCCACTGCCGCCACCGGCTTAACCTCAGCTGCAGAATCCAAAACATCCGCTTGCATTGCTGCAGCAAATGTGGTCATCGTTGAAAAGCCCCTCTCTATTCTTCTTCTTCTCCCTGCTGGGCCGTTTGCTTGTCTCCTCCTCCAACTACCACTAACCCTAAAGCTTATATCCTGCGTGGACAGACTTGGTGCATCCTCATGGGAAGCTCGGGCAAGGTTACAAGACCTGTTGTACGTTGGTGATGCTTTCGCAGAAAGCGGAGAAGGGTCTACACTTGATGCGTTTGCAAACTTCAGAGAAAGGGAAGCTACAACAAATGCTTGAGAGGGGCATAGAAGAACACCCATTTCCCAAGTCAATTCCGAAGAATCTCAACAATCTCTTCTTCGCGCGATTGCAAACAAAGAGACAAGCCACCCACCAGAAACAGGCAGCAGCTCTACGTCTCGAGAAATTCAGAAAGGGGAGGGGATACACGGCCAGACGAGAGAGAGAGAGAGACAGAGAGAGAGGATTGTGTGAGCGAAACGTTCTAACCCTAACCCTAAGCCATGGAGAGCCTAATCTCCATGGACTTGACATACCGGAATCACAGGAAACCTTCCAAAGGCACTGTATGGGTTGCCGGATCCGGCATGTTGGGTTACATTCATGAGCATTCTCAATGCATTTAGGAGAGCAAAGTCTGGGGAGCAGGGAGGAGGGTAGGAAAATCAATGCAGAAATCATTGAGGCCAACTTGGAGGTAGATTGGATCCCTGTGTTGGAACCTCCATTGGGAACATGTATATGATGTGTGGGAATGTGGAGGATGCAAGAAGAGTATATGAGAAAATGATGGAACAAAAATGTGGTGGCTTCAATTGCCGGATATGCTCAGCAAGGAGAGAGAGGGAAATAAAATGCTTTTGAGAATGTTGGAAGAATGCAGCAAGGGATGATACCAAACACGATCACATTGGCAGTCCGAAAGCTTTGGAAAAGGGCAAAAAAGATCCATAATCATCTATCTCATCAGAGCTGGATTTGAGTCAAGTGGATGGGTTGGAAATGCACTTATCAGCATGTATTGTAAATTTGCCATTGTAGAGGATGCACCCCAGGTACTTGACAAACTTTGTGGATGTTAATTTGATTGCTTGAACATCAATGGTTACAGGATACTCTCAGCAAAGCTACAGCAAGGAAATGTTGGAAAATTTGCAAACAAATGTAAAAGCCAGACTTAGAGAATATTGAAATCAGTTTTCTGTGCATGTGCTAGTCCAGTAGCTCTGGATCATGGCAAACAAATTCATAGCTAGATTCTCAAAGTGGGACCTGATTTGGATCTTCACTTGCTGAGCACTTTGGTGAACATGGTGCTACATGTGGAAGATGCACATCAAGTTTTTGACCAGAGGAGACAACCAAATGTGATATTGTGAATGCAATGATCACAACTTGTTCTCAAAACAGGTTTTGCAAAGAGGCACTGCAGCTCTTTTGAGCAATGTAATGTGAAGGAGAGAAACCAGACAAGGTGACAATTACTGGCGTTCTCTACACATGCAGCCATGGTCACTTTGTCAAGGAAGGTTGGCTGTACTTTTCCTCAATCTGGTTTAAGCATGACATTATGCCACCATCTGTGCACAATAGCCATGTGGTCAATTTCCTTAGTTGTGCAGGTCAGTTGCACAAGGCACATTCTTTTGTCCTCGATATGTCATGCAAACCTGATGCTTTCTTATGTGGAATCTTGCTGAGTGTGCCTCTGGGATTCATGACAATGTGGAACTTGCAAAACATGCTGTTGAGCATGTCCTAGAGCTATCACTAGAAGCTAGAAGATGCAGATGTATATCAGTGATGGTTGGTTTTGTTATGGGCCAGTTCTGAATCCAAGTCCAGATAACCAGACTCTAGGTTCAACCTCTTGAATCTAACCTTGTGATTTGCTCTGGTTGGAACTAGAACCGGAACCAAAGGTGTAGGAATTTGAAGAACCCTACTCAAAATTGTCTTGAGAGGTTTCATCAAATTTTTAAAATAATTGGAATCAGAACCATAGTTTTCATCAAATCAAAAAAATTGTGTGAATTGAAATTGAAGGTTTTTGTAAAACCAAGAATTGGACAACCCTGGTATGGACTCATGCCATGGTGGGTTGCTTTTGCAATCTCTGTAAGCCAGTGAGTCGTCTTGGTGATTTGACATGAAGTCTCATGCTGGCTTGAATCCCTTTGGGGTCTTGAAATGAGAAACTCGTGCTAATGTGAATCCCCTTGGCTTCTCAATGTGAACAACTCATGCCAGCATGAGTGCTCTTGGCATCTTCTTAGGTGGATTCAAGTCAGTGTGAATGCCTCGGCTATCGCATTTTGGGATTCATTCCCCTAAGTTACTGTTCAAGGGAAGACTCAAGTTGGTTGGAGTAGCCTTGTTGTATACTAGGGTTAATCATGTTGGCTTGATGTGTCTTTCGTGGGCACTCATGTCAATGTGAGTCCCCTTTTAAGAGGATTCAAATTAGTATGAATGTTTTGACTATGTCTTTAAATGGGAGACATGCAACTTTGTTGCACCCATAGGGAGGATTCATGTCAAGGTGCATGCCTTAACACCTTGGTGTGGAGGATTCACATTGTGAATGCCTTCAGCATGTCCAAGGTAAGGGGAATCATGCTAGGACGATTGCCCTTGGTGTGTCCTTAGCAAGATAGTGATACTCACACCATCATGAGTTTGTTTGGTGATTCAAAGTGGAGGACTCACACCAACATGGGTACCTTTAATGTGTCCTTATGTGAATTCACAATAGCACAAGCATGTTTATTGTGTCCTTATGTGAATTCACACTAGCACAAGTGCCTTTATTGTGTCCTTATGTGAATTCATGCCAATGTGAATCTCATTAGTGTGTTGGCATGGAGTACTCCATGCCAACATGAATGCTTTTGTTGTGTCCTTAAGAGGATTTCCTTTTTTGACTATTTAAGGACTTGAATCCCTTGATACCTATTTCAAGGGGATTCATATGGGCTTTAATCGTTGGAGTCCCATTCAAACCTTCTATCATTCCTTATTGTCTTTAGAGGGGGGTCAATGGATGTAATGGGTGTGGTAGATGTGTTTTGCATAATGTTATTAAATTATTGTTTAATTTGAGATTTTTTAAACCCTTTCATAATGAACATATTTTGGGGATCATCTTTAGATTCATCATAAATGGATGGTTATTTTTATAATTAATGAAAATTAATGTTAAAATCATTGTTCAAAATGATCATTATTTTGAAGATTACTTACAATATTGATAATTCAATTGGTTTTAATTCGCCAAATAATAATCATTATTTATCAAACTCTCTTGTTAAGTTGGGTATTAGTCATTAGGCATCCCCATTTTAATGATTGTTTATTATTAATATTTGTGTAATATGAAACCTTCCTTTGCTCTTGTCCATTTTGTCAAGTAGTTTTGAGAGTTTTAAGGTTGAAAGTTCATGAAGTTTTATTGTATCAATTTATTTGTTTTAACTATGAATAGTTGTAAATTGTGATAAAATGTTTTAACATTACTTGCGTTGATTGAAATATTATTTTTACAACTGCAAGAGTTTTATTTTGAAATAAACATATTTTTGGGATAAACATGCAAAGGGTTTTTAATTAGTTCAAGTTGGGACTTGTGTTTTCGTTTTTTTGGTTTGGCTTGTGTTGATGCTTGTGAGGATTTAAACCCCAAATCTAGCCTAAGACCACAAGCTGACACGTAGTTATATGACAATAATTATAATATCTTGGGATTGGTTTTTCATCTAGATGTGAAAGCATGTTTACGTGGTAGTTGTAACCCATGATGCTTGTTCTTATAATTGTAATCCAAAATACATCATTGGGCATTCAAAGAAATAAGCCTTGACTTATTTGGTTAACAAACTACAAAGATGAAAATAACCTTCTTCATTGACCCAAAAGGTCCAATAGTCATCAAGTTTTCCATTTGACATTTATACAACACCGAAACCTCAAGAGTTATTAAAAAAGAAGTGATGACAAATAAGCAACCATTGAAAAATAGATTAGTTTTGCTCAAGTTTGAAATTATATTTTCAATTTTTTTGGGCATCTTAGTTTTACAAAAATATTCCTAGATTTGGATTTACAATTACATAAAAAATGAGTGTGGGGCATAGGTAATCCATGTAGTTTTGTGACATTCAAATGTGGGTGGGTTGCTTGACATTGCTAATGTTGAAAACAAAATTTTGAAGTTTGTTTCATTTTTGCAATGTAAGGTTTTGTTGGGTGTTTCAAAATGGTGACTTCAAATTTGTGTTTACAAATGTGATTAAAAGAAAATTAACATCACAATTTCCATTGTTGGGCTCTTCTACCACAACAACCTAATGTTAAACTTGATGCAACAATCATCTTTTTTGTATTTTGTTTCAAGGAATGCAATTTATGACTTCTCATCCATGTTCCTTCCACCAATGATGTCAACATTAGCATGATTGATAATGTTTTTATCCCATTGATTCCATCAAATAACTTCATCCAACTCCATCAACAATCTTCATCCAAATTGATTTCCAAACTATATCAACTAATGTCATCCAAAAAAATCCATAAACTCATCCAAAGTGTAGTTCACATTTGTACATGATTTTATTTTATAAAGAAAATATATTATTTCTTGGTTTTTTAAAAGTGGAAAAAAGTAAACCAAAAACCTAGATTTTTCAAAAATCTTGTTCCATAATGAGTAGATTACCTAAACTATGGCAACAAATTACCATTAAGGTTTAATTATAGTCAAAGTCTACAAATTTTCAATTTTATATTTAAACCCCAAAAAATCCATTTTTAAAGATAAATTTGAAAAGTGATTTTTAAAAAAATTAATCAAAGTTGCCAAAAAAACAATAAATTTTGTATTTGGTATAAATTTTGGAATCTAGCAACTTTTTCATACAATGTCAAAATAAAGAAATTATTAAGGCTCTCGGTTTGAATTTCTAAATTATATGATAATCTTGAAGAAGTTACAAATTACAAAGAGACATTTTCTTCAACTAGAAAAAAACTCTATTGAGAAAATTATTATAATGTTGTGGTTGCAAGGCGTAATCCAATGTCTTGTTAACAAGCCAATTTGTTTTTAAACTTTACTATGTCTATTTGTTTGATTCAAAAGTAAATGAATGTTTTGGAAGTGTGAATTCAATTATTTCAATTGTTTTTCTATAATTGAATTTGTGCAATTTAAATTCATTTCTAATTTTAAGGATTTAATCATTGATTGATCACATATATTGTTATATGACAATGAAGATGGGTTAGTGACTAGTTGATTATTTGTGTTGTTTCCATAGGGTATATGAAATACAACAACCTTAAAATATGTTTGTTGCAATTTAAACATGCAAGTTATTTTGATCATTTTTAACTTAAAAAATAAATGCAAGTTATTACAAGAATTTTAAAAATAAGCATTAAGCTTAAGTGACATGGAAGCACAAGAACAAAAACAACTATTTACATTTGCATTTAATATAACGACTTTAACATTATCAATAACAACTAAAATTATTTTGTGCATTTTGCTTCATAATTATTTTATATTACAATGAATCGTGCACTATTCTTTTGCACATTCCATTCATTTTTGGGTTGAATGTGACAATTATATTACAATGGAACGTGTTAATGAAATCGTGTAATATAATTTCTAAGTGACACGTGTGTGTTATATCCATGCATTATATTAATAAAAGACTATTACCAACAATTGTCGCCCCAAGTCCATTCCACTTAATGTATTTGTGTAAATAGACCCGAACAAGGGGCTCAACAATAACCATCCCTCTAATGGTAATGTTGAAAGAAATAATAAAACCCAAGAAGATAAGATCATCATCTTGTAATTGCACTACAACTACTCAAAACCTAAAATAAATATATTATACTTTACAATATAATTACCTCCTAGTTTCCCCATTGCTACTATCATTTCAACGACTTGACAATAGTTTAAAAGGCACACCCTAAAAGAGAGAAAAATAAATAGTTATAGTGACGGTAATTTTACCTTGTAACAAAATTATCACAGTCCTAGGCTATTGTGACAATAGTAATCTACTTACCTTTCACACACCATACACACCAAAGAGTGTTTGGAAAACTCATTATTTTTTCAATATGCCTCCATCACCCAAAAGAAAAACAAAAACAAAAGGGATTGCCTCCCTTAGGACAATCCAATGGATAGTAGAAAGTACCCAAAAAAACACCTTACAAAAAGTCCAAAAAGGAAGGGAAAAAAATGATAACAAGAGAAGAAAAAAGTATAGAAGAATAAAAAATGAACCCATAAAAAGAGAGAAAGCCACATCCACCTTTTTTATATCCCTCAAATCCTCTCTCATCTTACCAAAAGGTTAGCCAATTCCCTTCCTTACAAATTTGTCTTTAGATTAACTCTTGTTTTAGTGACAATTAGCTAGTCAACTAACTCTTAGAACATTTAGGTCATCGACTTTTTTCTTACCATTCCCTAGAAACTAGCTAAACTAGTAAGTGTCATCTCCACCATTAGTGGAAACAATGGATAAATTCATTGCCCATAATTTTAAAAGTTGCCAAACTACCCTACTAGTTAAACTAATCCCTACGTAAAGTAAACTTAACCTCCTTTCACAAATTTGGATGAAAGATGTATTTTTTACCAAAATTTTATGGAGCTTGTTGTCACGCATAAATACACATGCATGAACATTAATGGTCAAGGGTTTTGAATGAAACATTTTTTTCCCAAACATCCCAACTTAGTTTGAATCAATTTGTTGAGTCCTCAATGGGTTGGACTTGAAGGGTGGCTCAATGTCCCATGAACTACATGTAAGCATGCATGGTTTTGTCCTTTCCCCTTCTCCATATTAGCTTTGAACTTTAATGCTTTCTTTCTTATAAATGGGACATATTGGACAATGTAATTTCAATACAAGCATTTAACCCACCACAAGGATTCACCAATAGCTAATGGACGCAACATTATATGCACAACAACTAAAATTTATTGCTTTCTACCAACCCACGTAATGAAAAAATAATTTTACATTGAACTTTGAACACCACTAAACTCTCACTTTGGAACTCCACCAAAGTTCCACCCAAACCTCAATACATGAACAATGGTGCATGTGAAAAAAAAACCATATTCATAATCATGGCCAATTCCTACCTAAATAGACAAATCGAATGAAAATACTTAAATATAGATATGGCAAACGATTAAAATCCCTTGAACATTTTACTAACACATGCAGTGAATAGACATAAAAGGCAAAAATGGAGAATCCATTCAATGCCAACTTAAATACCACTTTCATCCTACTTGCATTACACCCAATGTTCGGTGAATTATAAACAACTTGCACCCCAAGGGAACTTAGGAACCACTTGTAATATGCTTACATTTCATCCACTATTAAAACTTTCTAAAGAAAGGACAATTTAACAACATAATGACCCAAGTTAATCTTCTACATCATAGAATAATTTATGAATTTGGATAAACCCCAAGAGTTATAGGTCTAATTTACAATTGTATGCATAATGATATGTTGATGGCATTTTTAACGCTTGTTAAGTGAAAATGTCATTGACCACCATGATTTGATGTTGTTTTTTTTTCATTGTCATTGTGGGTTGATTGTTAAACACAATTGATTTGAAATCTTCATGGATAGATCCCACTAATTAAATATTTGATTATTGACTATCATAAAGGTGTGCATAAATTATTTTTTTATTTTTATTTTATTTAAACATAACTTGATAAGTGCCACGTAGAAGAAAATTATTAGGTGAAAATTATATTCCTAAGGTCAACATTTTATGAAAAATATTAAAATATTAAAATGAATCCCCTCTATCATGTGCTTATAAAATAATAATAATAATTAAATGAAAGATGATAACCTTCCCACATTTTTTCAAAACAACAAGCTTGAAGTTTGCTAATTTACCAATAACCAACTAAGTATGAGAAAACATTATAAAAAACCAATTTTATATTTTAGGTTTGTGAAAAATCTTCCATTGAGTTTGATTGTCACAAAGCACACAATTTTCTTGTTAGCGGTTACATGTGGATTTCAAGCAAGGTTAAAAGCATGGTTAGGTGATTTAATTTTGACATTTTGAAGAATTCACATCTTACATTAGTTAAAATTATTGTAATAATGATAATTATCAAATTATAATCCAACATGTGTGTTCACATATGCTTGTGATAAAAAAATATTAATAAAACTACCATATACATATCATTAAACATGTGATTGGTCGAACAATCCATGTGAAAGCTTGAAATTTTGGATGTGAAACTATTACACTGACTTTTATGTGCAAAGGTGGGCATGAAACTATCCACTACAAAAAATTTGTTAACTTTTGTTTCAAAATTTTCTTCTAAAATCATTAATAAAATTTGAACCATATTCAAATTGTCGATATTTATTTTATTCTTCCTCTTTTAATCGATGTCCATGTTTTGATTAGCAAAAGGCATCATGAACATTAAATGCAAATGATAATTGACTTGCCATGTGTGCAACATGTTCATATGTTTAAAAAGTTCACTACCATTATTTCCCCTTGGTTAATTATATAATATACGCTTACCTTTCAATGGAAGCAATCATAAGGATAGGGGCCAAGAAGGGTGCACTATAATGGTAGGTCCATTTTAATCATCAGGGGGAGGCTAAGGCTAGGAGATGGGGTTAAGGTTATGGATGTATGGTTAATGAAGTTTTATTGCCTCTTTAATACATTTCAAATTGAACGCCCATTCATGACTTTCAAATGTTTCAACACCTTGTCACATTACAATGTCACTCATTTTAAACACTTGTCATTTGAATTACATGTCTTCAAATTTTTTAAGGTCTTTTCAAAATGGTCTTTCAAGTAATCTTGGTAAATGACCTTTACACTACATTAGGGTGAAGTAACAATGTAAAAAAATCACTAACAACAAGGTTGAAGTTCTTACCAAAGACTACAATGAATACGTGACCTTCATGTATTGGTTTAATAAATATCAAAATTACATTTAATTTTTTAATTACTTATATATATATTGGACTTGATATTGACACCAAATATGACCAATACCATGTATATATATATATATCTAGCATCAAGCCTTACATTATAATTAGATGTGCGATTTTATTTTAATTATCATCACAAATTTTGAACTATTATAATCATTAAGGACATTCAAAATTAGAATTAGCAACATTCGATACATGGTCCAATAAATGTGCACCTTAAAAAATCAACACATGGCTTTTCATATGAAGTATGTTAGAGCCCACAATAAATTTGAAATTATTTAGTGAAGGTTTGAATAATTTAAAACATGTTCAACATGGATATTTATTTCATTAAATTAAAAAAAATCAAAATAATGCAAGTATAAGTTATCATTATAATCAACAAGTGTTTTGGTTCCTTTTATTATGATTACACCTATTAAGGATAAGTTGAATCACTTTTTTAAAAAACATTATATAGGCGGTAAAATGAATGTGATACAATGTCATTAATGTGATGAATTGTAAGGATTTCACAATTTGTCTAAACACCTTGTTTTAATGTGTTGTTTTGCCTTATGTAAGGCAATTGACTCAAATTATTGAATATCTCTACCATGAAATCACTAGGTTTTAAAAAGTTCCCCAATATTCATTCCAAAAAAATCCACCATGCACAACACTCACACTTAGAATTGTAAATAAACAACCATTAAACACCATTCAAATTTGGGTACTATAAACACAAAGGTTAGGATCAACACCAAAAATATCAAAACCATTAGAAGTAATCACTATAAACCATCAACATGAACTAACCACTAGGAAATTGTGATTGTTGGAAAATAGTCACTTGTAATTATGATTGTTGGAAAATAATCATTGAGAGTATAACCATTAGAAAAGTAGTCATTGGAAAAATAATCAACATTTTGGATTATCCAAGGGAGCTATAAGAGCCCCCAAGGTCATATTAAATATGCTAAATGTGTTCTAGAATTCACAAGGGTAATTCAAGATGAAATTCATGCATATAGAACCTAATTAGCCATAAGAAGTCCCATTGGTCACAGGAAAGTGACGCTTAATTGTAATCGACATATGTCTATATACATTAATTACAATAATTATTTGATTTATGAATGAACTTAATATTCATAACTTTTAGTTTGTACTTCAAATTAATTATCAAAATACTCACACTAACTTTATTGTAATTAAAGTCATTGATATAGTTATTGTAATTATACTAATTTCATTACATTAAGTTCCTTATAATTTCAAATAAATAAAATTAATCCAACATATATTATTAAACTAACTATTTATATATATTTTTGAATAAAATAACATTATGTAATTAATGTATATTTTTAATAAAGTAATAGTAATATTTTATTTATAAATTAATTATAGTAGACACATAATTTATAATTCAGCTTAATTTTTCTTAATTTTAAAATTTAGAAATATTTTAAAATCAAAATATTAACACTACAATTAATTTAGTTAATTTAATTTTTATAATTTTAAGAATTATATTCAAGTATACTAGAATATTTAATTATGTATTTAAAATACTGAAGTTTTAATAATAGTAACTAAAATTTCATATTCATAATTGAAAAGTTATGTCCTATAATTAAGATTTTGGAAAAAATATAATGTAATTAGAATAATTATTGTAATGATTGTAATTGCAAGAATTATTATGTAGTCATTTTTTTTTAATTATGAAATTAATTTTCTATGATAAATATTTTTATAATAAATTTACATTAATTAGAAATTTTAATGTATGTTCAATAGATAATTTTTTTATAATTAATAAATACCAATTAAAAAAATTTACTTGATCGATAATTTTTTGTACAATAATAAATGTAATTATATAGTAATTAATAAAATTAGTTTAATATTAATTTTAAAATAAATAATTTGTATAGGAATTTATTTTCTAATAATAATTGTTAGTTCATTATTTATAATTTGAAATTAAATATTTATAATATTTATTTTTATAATATTAATTAAATTATCTTTACAATAGTTACATAATATATTTTGACCAGATTTTTAAAAATAAGGATATATATATTTAAATATTATAGTTATTTTTAAATTTGTGAGTTATGTATTGATAACTTGTGAATAACTAAATAGTTAGTTAGTTAAATATTAAGAAGTTATTAATTATTTAATTAGTTGAAAATGAATACATAATATTTGTAATCTGTAGTTTATATTTGAAATATATGTCAAATTTAATCATTATTAACTAAATGATTATCTAATTATTTAGTGAACCATGTACTTGAATTGTTTTTAAATCTAAAAACTAAAAATAAAAGGCATGAAAAAAGTTTTGGAGTTGTAATTTAGTTTGTGAGGAAGTTGTAATTTCAAAACTTATCCCATATTGTTTGTTTTGCATTCTTATTTTGAACATTATATAAATAAAAGGTGTGGTCATCTAGTTTCACATTAAGAAATTTGTGCACATGGGATGAACCAATCAAAATTTAAAACCCAAACCAAATAGAAAAATTATGCACAATTATAAACTACCTACTTCCCCAACCTACTTATATACTTAACTAAATAGGTACCTAATTTTACATACCCACCTAGGTTGACTTATGTACCTACTTACATGAATAGGTATTTAACCTACAAATGTAGGACCTACCTACCTACGTTTTTTTAAATTTAAATAGGTAAGCAAGTATGTAGACTAAATTTGTGGGCACCTACTTATGTACTTACCTTGGTACATACCAACCTAATATTAATATTTCATATTAAATTTATTCTAAAATACCATGTGGCATATTTACATCGGGCCACATGGCATAATATAATATCATCCAAACATTTGAACTGAACATCCCATATTATTTCAAATATTATTATTATTTATATTTTAAATAATTAAATATTGAAACAATTGGTAGCACATCAATTGCCTTCAATAGTCACCAAGATAATCATATTTTAGTCACATGTGACAATACGTGCACAATGGAATCAAATGATGAAATTATATTTGTTGACTTTTTTTTCATCTAATACCCCTTGTCCTTTATGACTAATATCGCATGCAATTTGTCCAAGGCGACTAAGGGGATTTTAGTTCCAAATCTTGTTTGCAATTACAATTTAATCGTAGAAACCAGTAAAAAATACATGTTTTAAAAAATTAGTATGTGCATCAATAAATTCAATTAAATCCTCAATTGTATACCAAATGTGGATTAGACCTCACAGGGGCATATGTGTATCAATAAAATTGTATTTACCGAACTTTCAAAACCATCAACATTACAATTAAATGGGTGGAAAAAGAAGGGTTCAAAACTTTGGCCATGTACATAGCCAAAGTACAAAAAATCCATTGTTGGGATCATCAAGTTCTAACAAGTGAGCCACCATGAGGCAAAAATTTTGGCATTCCAATTCAAATTGCAAGCAAGCTTTAAAATAACATTTCAAAATTCTTACCTTTACAATTGCTTGGTAATAAGAGGCATTGTCAAATTTCACAATCTCCAATGCTTTCTGTGCCAAAATATTTCCCACAACCAAGTACAAAGCTTTGTTTGTTTGATGAAGATGCCACATCACTAATGGGTCCATGGACAAACAAGTGAAGAGATCTTCTATGATAAAAGCATATCTAAAACGAAGGAGTAGATGGCCATGATTCTTGTATGAAAGTTTTTAGCTATGGGTTTGGGTTTTGGGGTAGAAGGCACTTCACATTAAAATTTTCTTGGAGGTTCATGACTTTCAATTTTCTCTTGGGATTTTGAAAACCACTATCAATTAGGGTTTTGAAAATCTCACAAGGTTGGTGGCAAAATACAAGTGACCACAATGAAAGGAGAACGTTTGCCAAATAGTGATGTTTGGGTTGAAATAATCATAAAAGACATCATTTTCTTGCATTGTTTAGGCTACAAGGATCATATTTTTAGTTAGGGCCACACCTCACCTAAAGAAATGAGTTGCAACAAAAGCTTCTACAAAAATAACTTGTTGTTTCTAGAAATGTATTCCCCCTTGCTTGAAAATGCATTTCATTCTTGTGCATAATTTTGATGATTTCAAACAATGTGTTTAGATTTGGAAGCACTCTAATGCAGGTCAACTCATTCCATGTTTATCTCCAAACATTCATTTGCACAATTTCTTTTCATTTGCTCTTCCTACACATTCTTTTCTAAACCTCATTTACTTTTGCACACTCCTCAATTTTTTACAAAGTTTCTCTTTACACTTGCACTTCCTAACATTACAACCAAAAAATGAAAATTCAAAGAAAAAACAAAAAATGAAAAAAAAAATCTTTGCATGTGACCTTCACATGGTCCTTGAGGATTTGCAACAGGTAACGTGCAACTTGACCAAAATAACTAACTTCATGGTAAGTTGAAGAGGAAAAACTTGTTTACCCCTTGTTGAAGCCTTTTGTTTTTATTTTTGTATTATGTTTGTGATTACAACCCATGAATATAACACCAAAAGTTGGTGTTTTCCTAATTTCACGACAACTTTAATAAATCTTACATATTTGCACCATTTACTTGGTATATCTATAATTTGTCAACAACACAATGGACAAGGTTATCGTGGTAATAACAAATATTGAATGGGTGTGTTGAAACTAAATCTAGGACATATATGGACTCTTATTATGGACAAATGAATCCATTCCAAGATGTTAAAATTTCAAACATGTTTAAGATATAAAATTTGGTTTAAATATGATTTTTCATAAAGAGAAAATAAATATAGGAATAACTTGCAACACAAATTTTACCCATGATTTTAGGTTTAACATGGCATAATGATTGCCTTGGGTGTGATGTATCCATAGTTTTGAGTTGCAGATGGAAAAGATGTTGAAGAAAATTTTTACACTCACTTGAATGTGTTGAAGGCAACCATAGGCCAAGATTGCTTGCATCTAGGTGTTTGGTTTTGTTGAGGATAAATAACACTTAACATCATCAATTTAATAAGGAATTGACTATGGAATAGGCTCAACACACATTTGAATATGTCCATTAGATCTTCTAGTCAATGATTTTTTATTATCTAAATTTTTTTCCATATGAACAAACCATTATCAAATGGCTTGCAAAGTTTGTTTTTGTGCATATGCATAGGTGACTAGTTTTTCTTTAAGGTGATGTATGGTTTTTGAGGTTTGCAAAAGTGCATATATGGGTGACAAACCATATTTAAATTTTGGGTGCCACATCTTTGATGTCATGACTCATGCATCATTACTACACCATGCACATATATAAACTAGTTGGTTTCTACTTTAATTGTTGTCACTTTAGTTCATGTTTGCATTCTTTTTGGTAGGTATTACACATTGTAGAACATTTGAAACAAATCATACAATCTAATCGCATTGAATCCCACATGCATTTTTTGTTTTAGTGCTTAGAGTTTGTTTTTTAATATGGGTTTGTGTGTAGGTAAGGGCTTGAGCTACATAAGGGCAACACCCTTCTAGGGTTGGGGTTCAAATCCCTTTCGAAGTGTTAAGGTTTGGGTGGAAGAAGGACAAGTGACTAGGTGCTAATAGATTTATGCAAGCAACAAAAATTTCTCCAAGCATTTAGGTCAGAGTCCAAACTCCAAAGTTTAAAAGGTAAATCAAAACATATGCCCTTCATTCAATTGCATTTTTGTTTGATTTGAAAATCTTCAATTTCTTCAGCTTGATCATCATCTTAAAATTGAGAGATGTTGTGTTTGGTCACCATGTGGTTTAGAGTTTATTTTGTAATTTTGTGTGTAGAAACAACATTACAACTTAGCTTTTTACAAAATATCAAGTGACATTAGTTTCTTGTTCTATATAGCCAAATACAAACCCTTTGACAACACACAGGTCACAATGTTTTCGATCACAATTTTTCTTGTTGTAGCCACTTTGTAAACATTTGAAAGAGATAACTTGCCATTATACCCATTCTTCAATTTTTTTAAAATGCCAACCCACCTCCACCTCACCCCCCCAAAAAAATAATAATAATAAATAAATACTTTAAAAATAAATATAAAAATAATGTTAAAAAGGGTCTGGCCTGTGTAGCCAGCTTAGCAACTAGCTGGGTTTGAAAAAAATAAAATGGGTGTTGAATTAGAGTCCCTTGTCCCATACTCAATCATTCTATTAGGGCAGAAATAATTCAGGCTTTGGACTTTGGTGGTAGATTTATGTCAGTGGATGACCCATTACCACTCCCAAATAAGGCACTGACAAAGGAGCTTCAAGACAAGGCTAAAAAGGCCTGGCAATTCTTTTGTTTAGTTATGTAGGTAGCAGATGACCTTATTGCCCAACTGAACTATTCCCTCTCATGTAAGGATGGCACCTCATGTTTAAACAACCCTCTTGTTGTCTTGCAAGGTACCATGCTTTTCTTGTTCACTACAACTGGATATGGTTCTCCTTTGCTCATGACACATGTGTGAGGTAAAACCAAACCATGTGATTTCATCCATTTCAATACAAATGTTTTCCCATTGAAATGGATGAAATTAACCACATGGTGTACCTCACACATGTGTCATAAACCAAGGGCTCACTACCATAGCAAAAACAACCATATTGTGTTTTTAGTGATTTTGGTGGACTTTCAATGGTTCACTGCAATAGATGGGTTGTTGGGCTTTACACTGGGGATGGCCCTTCAGTTCTGCAAACATAGTTTGGGTGATCACTATTAAATGCACTGGCCACAATAGCCATGGCAGCTGCTGTCCCTGCACCAATAGCCAGAGCCACCCTTCAACAACACCCATGGCACCATTAAATTTTATTTAATTTTTAAAAATTCACCACATGGGAAGTGAAACAAGGCATCACAAACTCGCTGGCCCCGCCGATAGATAAAATGTTGTCCATCTACCTACTGTGTCCACACTCTGAACACCAAAAAAATTCGTTCCAATCTAAACAGTCTAAACACTTTCACCAAAGAAACCAGTTCACCTAATGTGAAATCGGTTCTAGTAAGGTAAAACTTCCAAAAGTTGGATCCAATGCAACAGTCCCTATCCCTCATGGGGCAGGGCCCAACAAAGGGTGGTGGTGGCAATTGTTATCAGCAGTGTTGTGTGTGTAAGTGTCAATAGCTGTATATACAGCATGTAAATCCTGTGTAAGTGTAAATCATTTACATTTACACATCCAAACTTTACACTTACACTTATCCTGTTGCAGTGTATATATTTTCTCTTACATATACACTTACCTGAGGTCGGTGTAAATATTTGTCAAATACACTTACATGACCCTGTGTAAATGTTTTGAGGCATATAAGTGTAAATACTACAATTATTCGGGAAGTCACCCTGTCTTTGGGCCTCCTTT